>Ga0208940_1000138_pt1 | contig 96072 bp, 81 predicted proteins | sample AD_JPNNA6_MetaG_FD_184445 | JGI IMG/M metagenome (GOLD analysis project Ga0208940, IMG submission 184445) | Active sludge microbial communities of municipal wastewater-treating anaerobic digesters from Japan - AD_JPNNA6_MetaG (SPAdes) (version 2) | ecosystem: Engineered > Bioreactor > Anaerobic... | reverse complement strand
TTTATGGGTCAATCTTCATGGTGCGTTTATCATGGGCCTGGCTTTTCTGGGCATGGCATTCGTCGGAGAATTATTGAACAAGTTTTTCTTTGCGCGGGAATCCTTCACGGTCAGTGAGCTGATTCATCTGGCGGTTGCGGGTATCTTATCCGGTGCCGCCACTTTGTTCAATCCTTACGGGATTGACTATTTGATCAGCCTTTTCCCGATAGCGATGAACGCCCTTGGTTATCAAAGTTATTCCAGTCCCTATGACAAGATGGTCCTGGCCTATGTCAGCCTGTGGAATTATTTAAAGACGATAGATGTGAATATTATGAATGCTGGTATGACCGCATGGCTCATGACCTTAATGCTTCTTTCCGTTTTAATCTTTTCGGCTTATGAATTGTTCAAAAAAAGGACGATGGACTTTACCCTGTTGATCGCAAGCATCGCTTTGTACTGGAAGGGTATGGACACAAGCCGGGCATCTTATTTTTTTCCGGTTGCTTTCTTCTTCGTCTTTTTCTACTTGACTTTTTTCCGTTTGAAACTCGTGCAGTTTGACAGCAGGGCGATCGTCTTTTCTTTGTCGGCCTTTGTTTTGTTTATTATCGTGATAGCCTTTTTTAATATCCGATATACCGCGGATAATAAATGGTTCGGCCAGGGACTGGATAATTTTGTGCCGGTCAAAGAAGTGGAATTTCTGAAAAAGTATAAACTGGAGGGACCGATCTTCAACGATTATGTCATTGGCGGATATTTGTTGTGGAAACTGTATCCGGATTATAAGGTATTTATCGATCCCCGTGGCGGACTTTACCGAAATCAGGTTTTTCCCGATTATATGGATTTCACGATGAAGCGGGTCAACCTCGATGACATCAATCGTTTTCGGGAAAAATATCCTTTTAAGGTAGCGGTGCTTCATTACCGGCAGATGGCTCTCATTGTTGATTTTCTAAGAGCCGGAGACGAATGGCGTCTTTTGTATTTTGAAAAGAACGCGGCCATATTGATTCATAAGTCGTTAATGAATATTGTCAGCACGGAAGCGGGCAATGTGAATCTCAGCCCCGTGCGCTTCGCGAAGGTTAAGAATCCGGAAATTCTGATGAACGTTTTTAATTTCTATAATCATTTAAATCCGGAGGCAGGCCGTTACATTCACAATATCTTTAAAAAGAATATCAGTGATTACTATATATTTAAGCAGCCAGTGTTAACCGCAATGGAAATCGATATCCAGAAAAAGCAGAAACAGCTTGAAGAAAAAAAGAAATGGCTGGCTCCCTGAATCATCAATAAGGCAGGGAAGGCTGGCGTGTAAACACGTTTGTAAAAAAATAGGCAAGTGCGTGGGGATGGAAAAATATCGGACAGGGCATACAAGGGGGCGATGTCTTGAAAAATGGAGCGTGAATGAATTCTGTTGCAGCGGATGTTTTTGTTTCAGATATTGATCGGGAACGGTTTGGTTTTAAAACAGCCCGGGTGACCGGCATTACGGCCGACAGACTGTCCGATGTGCTGGCGTTTTGTCTTGGAGAAAAGGTCGAGCTGCTGATTGCCCGCTGTTGCATGTCTGATCTGGCTGCCGCTCAGGCTATGGAAAAAAACGGGTTTCAGCTCATGGACACGCTGGTTTACTATACCCGTGATCTGACCAGACAACCGATTCCGTCTGATAGCGGTGTGGCACATTTCCGACCGATCCTTCAGGAAGAGGAAGAAGAAATGATCTCTGTGGCGAAAGCGTCATTTAAAGATTATTATGGGCATTATCACGCCGATCCGCGGTTGGACAATGATCAATGTAACGAGGTTTATGTTGACTGGGCCAGAAAAGCCTTCGCTTCCCGCAGTGCTGATGACAATTTTCTTGTTGCCGAGATTGAGGAAAAAATCGTGGCATTTGGCGTTTTCAGAATGAACAGTCCTGACGAGGGTGAATTGTTTCTTGGTGGAGTCCATCCCGATTATCAGGGGCAGGGGATTTACCTTTCTTTTCTTTGCAGAGCAATAGAATGGTGCCTGTCCCAGAAGGCGAAGAGAATAGTCATCTCTACCCAACTGAATAATATCGCCGTACAAAAAGTCCTGACAAAATCGGGATTCGAAATATCCCGGGGATACTATACCTTTCACAAATGGTTTGATTCGCTTTCATAAATGTTTATCTGGTCATTCCTCTGCGGGAAACGGAAGCACTCACGATTTGCGTTCTTTGGTATGAGCATGAATGAAAAAAAAGTCACCACGACGAATCATCCGGCCGGCGATCGGCTTCATCAAGGCATCCGTCTTTCTTCCGTTGTTTCATCCTTCTTTGCTGTTTCAGACAAACTGGCCTCTTCCAACTTTCTCAGGTTTGTTTTCGTGGCGCTTTTACCGGTTTTGATCCTGCTGACCTATCCGGTCAATCGTTTTGATTATGACATGTGGTGGCAGATGGCACTCGGAAAATATTATCTGACCCATCACACCATCGTCATTGATCATTCCATTTTTTCCTGGACACCGTCGGATCCAACCTGGATTTACAACACCTGCCTTGGAAGTATTATTGTTTTTCTTTTTTACAATTTCCTGGGCGGGGTTGGACTGTGGATATTGCAATGGATGATTTTCCTGGCCATATTTCTTTTGTTTTATTTATTTCTAAGGTTGATCGATCAGAAATTAGATATCACCGTTGTGACTGTCATTGCGGCTATCGGCATTGCCTCTGCTCCCGCCTGCAGTTACTATAAACCTGAATTGTTCTCAGCGCTGCTCTTTTGCGCAGCGGTATTTGTCCTGTTTTCTATCAAACGGACTCATAAAAAACATTTTTTTTATTTTTATCCTCTTCTTATGACTCTTTGGGTCAATCTGCACGGTTCCTTTATCATGGGCCTGGCCATGCTCGTGACCTTCTTCGCCGGAGAGCTTTTAAATCGAAAATTCTTTCCCGAAGAATCATTGAACGCTGACGAATTGACGCATCTGGGCATTGCGGGTGTTCTGTCTTTTGCCGCTACCCTGCTGAATCCTTATGGCATCCATTATCTCCTAAGCATTGTCAGGGGAATATTTTCTGACAACTACGACATCAACAGCAGGTATATCCAGGCTTATGTGAGTCTTTGGCCGTATTTGAAGGAAAGCGGTATGTCCTTTTTCCAATTGGGCCAAACTGCTTGGATCATCTTTATCATGATGTTTTTGCTGTCCTGTCTTTTTCTCTATGGATTAATCCGAAGGAAAACTTTTGATTTCACATTATTGTTCATCAGTATGGCCACTTTCTGGGGCAGCATGAGGGCTGTGAGAGCGGCTTACCTTTTTGCGATATTCTTTTTTTTCACATTCTTCTATTTGCTCAACAGGTTTAAATTGAAGGACTTAAGCAGTAAGGCGACCGTTTCATTGATCGTATTCATCTTCCTGTTGATCAATACGTCCTGTTTTACCTTCCGATACAACGCGGATAATAAATGGTTCGGTGCCGGACTCGATGACAGTGTCCCGATGAAGGAAGCGGCTTTTTTGAAGAAATACAAACCGGCAGGCCCCCTGTTTAATGATTACCTCATGGGCGCTTATCTCATCTGGGCGCTTTATCCCGATTACAAGATCTTCATTGATCCCCGCCTGGTGCCCTACCGGGAAGTCGCGCCTGACTACTGGGAACTGGTCAGCAAGCCGGCAACTGCCGAAGATATCCGGCGCTTCAATGAAAAATATCCTTTCAGGACAGCTATTCTGCATTACAAGGAACTTCCGATGATTTTTGATTTTCTGAATGCGGGCTGGCACCTTTTGTATTTTGAACGAAACGCGGCCATTCTGGTTCATCCATCCGTTCTTTCCAGTATTCCGCCGGAAGTTCAATCGGTCGATTTGGGGCCGATGCGTTTCAAAGATGAGAAAAATCCGCTGGTTCTCCTCAATGTTTTCAGCCTTTACGTGAATTTATATCCGCAGGCCAGTCCGGTGATTTACGACATTTACAGGAAAAACGTCAGTGACTGGTACAAGCCGAAAGCCGACCACCTGCGGGTGATGGAAAGTGATATGAAACAGCAAAACGTCTTCAATATTGCTCAGTGACAGACTGCAATGGGCAACCTGAAAAGATCCTACATAAAATCGCTGTCTTCGATGAAGAAGTATTTGTTCTTATAGCGCATGTTGTCAATGATACCCGCCGATGAATCGACCGGTCCCTTGAGCTTAACGACTTCTGCCTTCGCATGTCTCTTCGATGGTCTGAGTAAATCCAAACCGTCGGACAGCAATCCGGTAATAACTTCGAGTGGCATGGTGGCTTGCAGACTTCCCAAAATAGCGGTCATTTTCGGATCATAGCTGTTTCCGATATAGGGCTTGTTAAAACCGACGCCCAACTGATCCAGGTTAAAGTTTTCGCTGTAATTGGCGGGCAGTTTTTGTTTTTTGTTCCACATGTAACCCAGGCCGATGTCAATATCCACATCCTTGATCATTTTGATGCCGGTTCCCGCTCCCTTGATGCCCATTCCGGCTCCGACGTAATAAAGCGTGGGAAGGGTCAGCTGCAGGTCCGCGTATCGCTGAACCGCGGAACTTTTTCTGTGTTCATAGCCGACGCGAAACTCCAGCCAGTCCAGAGCCTTAAAGGATCCGCCCACACCCCAGTTCAGGGTGTCCTCAAATTTTCTATCTACATTTAAAGTACGATCTCCGCCGGTGTATCCCATGTATTTGGCCAGTTGCAGAAGTTGAAGTTTCTGATCGAATTTGATTTCATTTTTCGAAACAGAAGACCAGTCCGCCCAGTGCAGCGTGCCAGTCAGGGCGAATCTTTTCAGCGGCTTGAGTGTCACGCCGAAATCGACCATTTGGGGGTAATTCAATTCCATCGAAACGGCCCCTTTCTGTTCCGGTGTTGTTTCATAAGGCAGGTCGAAAATCATGGAAACAATTTGCATGATAGCGGTACTGCCGCACCAAGCCACCATGTTCTGCCAGTCTTTACTGTATTTAAAACTGAAATCTCCGGTCATTTTTGATTTGACGGCGCTATGGTAGGTAAGACCCAGTGATACCCATTCAAAAGGCTCATACAGGGCGCCCAGTGTATAGGATGGTGAAAAATCATCGCGTACGTTGAGCTCTACATCTGCTATTGGATCATAAGGGCCAAAACCTCCTCCAAAGAGAGGCAGGGGTATTGTCAGATCAAAAACAGGATTGGCCATGCCTTGGGTGGCTTCTCCGAGAATTTTTGTGATATTGGTTAATTCATTGGGAGATCGGGGTTTCATTTCCAGCTTCATCACCGACTGACCCGCTGCGAAAGTGGCACCCACGGAGAGCTTGTCATTGACTCTGTAACTGACCGAAGGAGCCGCGTAATTCAGATGCGACAAGACGGTTGAGCCGTTATTATACCAGGCCGGATCATCATCTTCAAACTGCCAACCGCCGACAAACGGCATATAAATGCTGTAACCGAATGTCCACTTCGATCCGGGACTGCGGTGTGATATGCCGAAGGGGATCGGACCACCCAGTGCGGGAAGCGTCGTGTCCAGAATAGGAACATACATTTGGCCGGTGCTGGTTTCCGATGTTTTACCCCAAACGGGATCTTTCCGGTCGTTACCCTGGGCATCACGATACGGGTCAAAGTTCGGATCTCTTTCAAACTTTCCGCCAATGGTCATATAACCGGATGAAAACCCGATGGTTAAGTAAGTGCCTTCGCCCATCAGGGAAAGTCCGCCGGGATTCCAGTAAATGGACATGATGCCGCTCGTATCGGAGATAACATTATTGGCCAGGCCGACGCCTTTCGCGTCAATGAGCATATTTTCGTTAAAAGCAGCCCGGGCCTGCGGCAGGTGGAATATCAGGCTTGCGGTTAATGCCAGCAATGTCATGCTTAAAGCAGTATGCAGATGATATGGTCTTCCGGTCTTGTATTTTTTTCTTTCCAACCCGGAAAATGCAAATAATGACAGACGCGTAATCAACCTTCTGGTTTTTGAAATTCTTGTCATTTTATACCGCTCCCTGTGATTTTTATATAAAAGTATTAAAATTCAAAAGGCACCCTGAATCCTAAACTGAAATCGGCGTCATTATTGGTCAGTCCGATACCCAGAGAAATATATATCGACCTTGCCTGAGTAACCCGCCAGCCCGTTCCGACGTTGAACGTTGCAGACAGACTGCTTCCCGATTTGTAAGTTTGATTATCATTGATGGTGTACTTACTCCCAAAGGAATAAGACAACTGGGTACTCATATTGAGAGAAGCCTGATAGGAAAGTGCATAACCAAATCCCATGGATAATCCCAGACTGCTGCCGGCTTCAACTGCTGTTAATCTTTGCGTTTTGCTCCAATACTGATCCACGTTTTCCTTAAAGCCATACGTGTAGTTGATGTTGCCGAAGGCAACCAGCGGATCGATCACCTTGCTTAAAGAAAAACCTCCACTGACTGAATAATAACCGGAACCGGTGGACAGGGTTTCACTCTGATTGATTTCATAGGGACTTTCCCCGGTAGGCAAAGAAAGACCAAGGCTGAAGATCAACGGAGGCATACTCCCTCCCGCCTTCAGAGGTTGCACGGTCAAACTAAGAGACACGTCTCCCAATTCGGTTACGTCTTGAGCTTCTGATGTTCCCACCCGGTTATACTTGTAAACGAAAGGAACGCCGGCGCTGAGGGTGAGATTATTGAACAGCGCATATTCAGCGGTAATGGTATTTGTCAGATTATGATTCGATCTGCGTTCAATCGTCGTTGATTCCGAGATGGCATCGCTGGAAAAGTAAGAATAACCCAAACTATAGGATAGACCGACGGTTCCCTGTTTTAGAAGGGTATATTGACGTCCGGCTGCCGAAAGAATATCGTCTATCGTCTGCCCCTTCTCTTCTTCAGGTATTTCCAGTTTTTTTCGCGCCTCATTTTCATCGCGTATTTTCTTGATTTCTTTTCTCAGATATTGAACCTGTTGATCAAGGCTTTCTGGGTAAGTGTCTTCGACCTGAATTTCGGGTTCCGGTTGCTGGCTTTTAACAGTTTCTTTGCCCGTTTTCTTCAGATCCGTCTCTTTGCTTTTGGGGGGCTCATTGACCGTTGTTTTTGATTCTGATGGCTGACTCTTTGTGACTTCCTTGGCTGCCTTTTTTGCTTCCGGTTGCTGAGTTTTCGGGACATCCTTGACCGTTTTTTCTGAAGCAGGTTTTTGACTCTCCGGTTCCTTCGGTTTCGTCTGTGGAATCTTCGTTACTTCGTCATCGGCTGCCGGTTGCGCGTCATCCGCACTGATCGATCTTAAAGCAAGTTGTATCCCTCCTGTCGGCTCCTGCGCCATCAGGGGAATCGTTGTACATAAAATGAAGGTGAAACAAAAAACGAGTAATAAACAAACGTAAGAACTTCTTTTCATCGGCATCCTTTTTTCCCTTGAAATTCAATTTTAAAAAGAAGTTACATTTTCCGTTTATTCCAATAGTTTAAACAGTTCTTTTTAAAATGATTTCAGTTGTTGAGAGAATCTTTGCAAAAGTGGGTGAATAATATACAAGCCGGAATATATTGTCAAGTAGAAACAACACTTTATTGATTAAAATAACTGGCTGTTTTTATGCAAAAATGTTTTCTTACTCTTCAGTTTTATGCGCCATCTTCTCAACGATATTCCCAATCTAAAAAATAAAGGATTTTTTCAGAAAGGATGATCATTTCAAGCAACTGATATCACTTGCTTATTTTATTTATTACATCAATCACCGTTATTTCCGGTGATGCAAATAAACGGATTGGTGGTCCCCAGGTGCCGGCACCTTTGCTGATATAAACCGATTTGTCGCCGTGTAATCGGTGATACCCGAAATTCTCAGGGAAAAAAAGACGGGTTAAAAACATAAAAGGGAAAATCTGACCACCGTGTGTATGTCCGGAAAGCTGCAAATCAAATTGTTTCTCTTCTCTGATGGTTGGTTGATGTTTTAACAATAAAATAAATTCGTTGCTGTTTTGCTTCGGGAAAAGACTTGATATATCAACATTCTTTCCTGAAAATTCCTGTTTGCGCCCTGTGGGATCGTCCAGCCCGATGATGTTTATACCGGCCGCTTTTTGGGTTTCATTGCGTAATATTTCAAATCCGGCCTGTTTCGTAAATTCCAGAGATTTTTCAATGCCAGCATAGAATTCGTGATTTCCGGTTACAGCGTATTTACCGCAAGGCGGCTTGATTTCCGCTAATTGTTGTGCTTCCGCCATCACGTTATTCAATTCGCCATCCAGTAAATCGCCGGTGGAAACCAGGATGTCCGGTTTTGCTTCTTTTACCTTTTCTAAAATCGTTTGCAATCGTTGGCCTCTGATGATCAAACCGATATGCACATCCGATATCTGAACAATTCTGATCTTCCTGTTGCCAGGCAGCATTTTTTCCGTCTGAATTTCCAGCTTTTGAACCCGAATTTTCCGGGCGTCAAAAAATCCGTACACGACGGCAGCCAAAGTAATAAAAACGGCCAGACTGAAAAGGACATTTTTTACCAGGGCGCTGTCAGCATTTTGATCCAGAAGCTTGAATGCATATCTGGCGATGTCCAATGTAAGATGAACAAAGAAAAATAAAAAAACAAACGCCATCCACAAATAACCGCAGTAAGCGATAATCCTGGCCAGAGTTTCCCAGTGTATTCTTTCCGCCAAACGCACGATGATGGGAGCCAGCACAAGAGCGATCAATAGAGCTATAATGATCAATTCTGTTTTGCCCGGAAAATGAAAAAATTCTTTTGCTTTCAAGAAGAAGTAAGCATTAATTCCTCCGTAAAGGCATAGAAAAATGAGGAGAAAAATGATCATCTGAAATTACCTGATGGATTCCTTTATGTAAAAACTTGACAAGAAATACCCCTTAAGATAAAGATCATGATCCCTTTTGGAAAAAAACAAAAACGGACGCCGATGTAGCTCAGCCGGTAGAGCAACTGATTCGTAATCAGTAGGTCACCAGTTCGATTCTGGTCATCGGCTCCAGTAATATGAATTATTTATTTTAAATCATCCGCCTCAAACTTCCGGTGAACCGTTCTGTAAATATTTCTGGAATTTTTTGCATGTTTAATCATTGTAACGTGAATCATAAAAAGTACAGTGGTTCTTCAATCTCGTGCTACAATTAACATGAGATAAAGAAAATGTAAACCTGAAGAGATAAGTGCCTGTTTTGTTGAGCAATAATATTGCTTGACAGATAAAACGCTTTCATTGATAATCAATCAAACTGGAATGATTCCGAAGAATGATGTTAAATAAAAATGAGTTTATCAGCCTGTTACGAGAAAAAGGTTTGAAGATTACCCCTCAGCGTTTGTCTGTTATTGAAACCCTTATGGAAAATCGTTACGAGCATCCCGGTGCGACTTTAGTTTATCGGGAGGCGCGTAAGAAATTACAAAGCATCAGTTTGTCCACGGTTTACGCAACGCTTAAAGAGTTTTCTGAATGCGGTCTGATCAGGGCTTTGGAATTCGACAGAATGGAAAACCGTTATGACCTTGATCTTTCCGAACATATAAACCTTGTTTGTAAGCAGTGCGGCTCTATCGGTGATTTTGGTCTTCCCTGTTCCATTGAGAGTAAGGATATCATGCGAAAGTCCGGATTTGTCGTGACGGACGCGCGGATGGAATATTACGGATATTGCCGGAATTGTCAGAAAAAAACTTAAAAGGAGTGAAATATATGATGAAAAAATTAGTGAGTGTTTTATTGCTCGGAATTTTGCTTATTCTGTTTGCCGGATGCGGCAGTGGCAGTGATGAGGAAAGCAAATCGAAATCATCGTCATCATCGACAAAAGGCGGCATTACCCAGTTTGCCTTGAGTGGTGTTCCGGGGACGATTGATGAAACAACAAAGACAATAACCGTCAACTTGCCTGCGGATACACCTTTGACTAATAGGATGGCGGCTTTCACCGTTCCGGAAGGGTCCGTATTATTCGTCAACGGAGTACCGCAAACGAGTGGTGAGAGCATGAATGACTTTACCAATCCGGTCATATACACACTGACTTTAGAGGATGGTACTACACAGAATTACACGGTCATTGCAACAGTGGGTGGATCATCACAGGAGCCGTCATCGGCCAAGGCGATCACGGCCTTCGCATTGAACGGGTTCAATGGCGTGATTAATGAGATGGCAAAGACGATAACCGTTGTTATGCCTCCGGGCACCTCTTTGACCAGCCTGGTGGGGACCTTCACGACGACGGGCGCCAGTGTCAAAGTCGGTGAGGTTGTTCAGGTCAGCGGCCAGACGCCCAACGATTTTACCAATCCGGTGGTTTATACCGTAACAGCGGCAGATGCCTCGACGCAGGATTATATCGTGACGGTAACCATAGAGACGGAGAGACCAAAGGCGACAACGATCGTTGTTACGATGAAAGCAAACAATCCTACGTATGTTGATGGTGGAGACCCTGATGTTTTTTGCACAAGGACCACCAGCATAAAAGCTTACCACACGGTGAGACCCGACGATGGTCGAACAGAAATTTACTGGGAATTTCTGAAAGATGGACAAGTCGCGAAAAGTGGTAAGGGGACATTAGCCGAACTGGTAAAAACACCTCCGGAATTGTTTCCTCCATTTATTACGGGCATGACTATAATCTATAAGGCAACCGCGGACGGTGTGGTCAGCGATTCCGATACGGTAAAGATCACCTGAGGGAAGAGATACTTGTAACCTACCCGTGCGGTGGGATAGAAAACAAAATAAAGAAACAGCTTTAATGAATAAGGGTGATTGGCGGCTGCCAATCACCCTTTATAATTTTTTCAATACAAATTACCCGATAATTCTAATGACCCTGGAAACGATATATTTTATTTTTTCCGGTGAACGTGTCACGGTGAGAACATTTAAAATAATTTTTGGTCTCAAATAAAAATTCATGAAGGCCAGGATGAAAAGCCAGGTAAATTTTTTGCGGGATATGCCTTCCGGAATGTAAGGTTTTCTATCCTGTCCCATACTCTCCCAAGGAATTTCTCCCAGCTTTTTTTGTGCGGTTAACCAGTCGAAGATTTCCGTGCCGGGCGTGGGATGAAAGGGGAAAAAGTTCGCGCCGTACAAAGGGAGCTTCCTGGCGAATCGTATGGTTTTGCGGATGTCTTCTTCCGTTTCCACAGGATAACCCAGAATGAAATTGCCGATCACTTTGATGCCGGTTCTGGTTTTAATCAGTTGCAATTTTTCCCCGACCAGCTCAAGCGTCAGCTTTTTTTTCATGTGATCGAGAATGCGCTGCGATCCGGATTCGATGCCCACGGTGATCAGATAACAACCGGCTTTTTCCATTAACCTTAATACCTGTTCGTCAACCAGATCCAGGCGAATGCCGAAACAAGACCATTTGATGTCGATTTTTTGTTCAATGATTTGTTCGCATAACCCGGTAACCAGAGTCTTCAAAGCCAGAAAATTATCGTCGATAAAACAAACTTCCTTGATGCCAAACTTGGATTGCAGAAATTTTATCTGATTGATGATGTAGGGAACACTGTGCGCCCTGATTTTATGCCCGGTAACCGCGCGGCAGGAGCAGAAGGTGCAATGATAAGGGCAGCCGCGGGTCATGATGAGTGGCGCGACTATTTTCGATCGCGTAAAATAAGAGGTCTGAAAAGGATAATCGCGGGGATTAATCAAATCCCAGTCCGGTGAAACGAGAGCATCCAGATCTTGAAAAAACAAAGGAGGATTGCATCTGATTTCTCCATTTTCTCTCCAGATCAGTCCGGGAATCTCATCTTTCCGAACGGCATTCCGGTCAGAGAGATATTTCATGAAATCCGCAAGCCCTTGTTCGGCTTCGCCCCTGATGGCGAAATCGGCTTCTTCAAAATATTGCAGGGTCTGTTCGGGAAAAGCTGAAGGATGAGATCCTCCTAGAATGACTATAACATCGGGAAGTTTTTCTTTGACGATTTGAACAGATTTTTTTACCGAAAATAAATCCGTGGAAAACACTCTGAAACCGATGACATCAACGTCAAGAGCGGTAATGTAATCCGCAAATTGGTCGAAAGTCATTTTACCATTGACGCAATCCAGAATATGAACCTGATGATTCTTCTTTTTCAGTGCTCCAGCCAGGTATCCCAGTCCCAGATCGGGTGAGGATAAGGAAACATTACGAGTGACAGGATTAACCAGTAATACTTTCATGAAGCAGGTTTAGATGTTTTGTTATTTGATTTGCCAGGGCATTGCCTGCCAGGATTGAAACTTTAAGAATTTACGGTGAGAAAGTCAAGGCAATATTGAAGATGCAGAAAGTGATTTGGCGTGTGCATCAGACATCTGTCGTTGAGGATGGCTTCTATCGATTGACATTGTAATGTGTCAGGCGGGTCGGTGGTTGGATGACATCACCCCAGACACGATTTCTGAATTCCCGGAAACGGCCGGTCAGGAAGAATCCACCTGCTGCGGCAACATGAAAAGGATTGACACCTCCGAAAGCATCCTCAACCTTCCGCCGGACATCTTTTACAAGTTTGCGCATATGGTCCGTCGGGACAAGATAATCCATTGCCGTGAGGATGATCTTATGCTTCCAGGCCTGACGCGCAAGGTATTCGGCCCTGGCTCGCAGGTGTGGTTTATCAGACTGATGAAGGTGTTTCCATCCTTCGTATTCTGTTTCGATGATCCGCAGCAAAGACGGTCCCAGTTCGTGAAAATCACGCTGATAGGCCTCTTCCTGAATATCTTTTGCTTCCTGAGCCGTGAAATGGGGATGATAAAACCACGGTTCATTAAAAGCATGCATTTCTTCCCATGGAATGCCGGGAATCAGCCGCCCTTCCTTGAGCATTCTGTCCCAAAGCGGGGTCTGGGGCAGTGGCGCGTAATGCGAGAATTGACTGAATGCCGGACGACAGTCCAGATGTTCGTCGATATCTTCCCTGATATTTTCTTTGGTGTGTTGATCAAGCAGCAGAATGGAGCTTAGAATAGTCTTAATGCCGTGACGACGGAGATCATCCACCAGCGCCTTCATGTCAATTTTTCTGTTTTTAGAATAATTTGATAACCGGCCTTCCCGGCCGATCCAGATCATGCCCACTCCCATTTCCGCCAGTTTTTCCACTCCAAAATCGATCACTTTATCTGCCGAGCCGAAAAGCATGATGTTGAACATTCGACCGCTTGCCACGACACAGCGTCTCAGTTCCTCCGCGCGTTTTAAGTCCAGAAGAAAATTATCGTCTCCAATCAGGGAAATCATATTATCGCCGAATTGATTCGTCACGCGCGACATTTCTTCAAACAGCGCTTTACCGGTCCTGTAGAACCGGATATGCCTGCGTCCGAAGAAATGGCTCGGGCTGCAGAAATCGCATCCATAGGAACATCCGAGACCGACAACGATTTGCGTGGTTTTAGGTATCCCAAACAGCGGCATGCCTAAAACTTCCCGAAAATCGGTAAACACATTCGGATTTTTGAATTCAAACTCTGCGGGCAGCCCCAGCAGTTCACGCATGAAACTGATTCCTTCACCGATGCAGACGTAATCCACATCGAGTGTTTTCTGCAGGTCCGGGATACCGGCACAAAATCCACCCAATATGATTTTTGAACCGGGCGATATCTTCCGGGTTTGTTCGACCATCCATTTGACCTTCTGGAAGTTCTGCACAATGGAGCTGATGCCGACATAATCGTATCCCTTCGCGATTTCACGGGTAAATTGTTTCATGGTCGGGTAATCAAGGACGGTGCAAGGAATATCGATATTATTGGCAATGGCGTGAATGCCGTAGGAATCATAGGAATTTCGAAGAGAGTAGATGCCCTGAACCTTGGTCAGCTGGTTGTGAAAGAGTTCGATAATGGATTCTTTGCGTGAATACATATCATTAATCGCAAAGGGCTTAAAAACGGATGATAGTAGAACTCTGGGCGGCATTAGACGTTGTCCTGAAGATGTTTATAATAACGGAATTGCTCCATGAAGACTTTGTGTGTTGGCGGAAGTATATGGAGCATCATTTTGTGTGTCAAATAAAATATGGACATGAATCAAAGCCTTTCCTGAATATGCCTGATGGTGTGGCGGGAAAAATCGTTCAGACTGATGGATTGTACCAGGTAAAAGAATATATTTCTTTTCTCTTTGACGTTCTTATCAAAGAGAAGCAGGGCCATCTTAAAAACAAAGATCAGCCTGTCCCTTAAAACTCGTGGCGAATTCGTCCTGAATAAATGGTACCCGAAACGGGCGATAAAACGCCAGTTGGAAAGCATTCGGGAAAAACTTACAGGGACGGGTGAAGCATTGCGTTTATGAAAAAATTTGTAATTGTAAAGGATCGCTTTTGTCTTTCTGTAGAGTGAATTCAGATTGTAAATTTCTTGATAGACCGAACACAAGCCTGACTCCAGCTCGGCCGCACTCATCTTTGCCGGAGCAAAGACGGCATGTTGCAGGTCGTAATGGGAGAAATCATCGTCAATCATGCGTGACGAACTGACCATGGTTTCAAACAGTTTTGTCCCCGGCAGCGGTGTTAAAATGTTTACCATGGCAAACACAATGTGGTTTTTTTCGATAAAATCGATAATTCGCTTGAATGATTCACGGGTATCCGAATCATTTCCTAAAATAAAAGAGGCCATGATTTCTATGCCATGAGACCGGATATTGTGAAAAATTTCAGGATACCGGTCTTGACCGGACAGATTCACCTGTTTGTTCAATAACGTCAGAGATTCTTTCTGTGGCGATTCAAAGCCCAGAAAAAGATATTCGCAACCGGACTGTGCGGCCAGGTGAAGAAGGTCTTTTTCAAACGCGATATTCACGGATGATTGCGAAGTCCAGAAAATGTCTTCTCCGGCAAGCGCATGAAATAAATCTTTCGCGTATTTCTTGTCGCCGATAATATTGTCATCAACGAAAAATATTTCCTTTTTTGTTTTTTGAACATGTCTGATTTCATCAAGGATGCTTTCAATGTCCCTGTGCCTTGTCTCGCGCCCGTTGAATTCTTTCACGGCGCAAAAATTACAATCAAAAGGGCACCCTCTGGTGGCCTGGATGGAGTAAAAAATATATTGCGAATAATCAATGTACCGATTCACTTTTTCAGCATTGATCGCAAGCAGAGGAGAATGACGGTCATTCGTATAAACCGGCTTCAATAATCCTTTGCTGTGATCATCCAGTATTTCGTTCCAGATATCCTCTCCTTCCCCTATCACGATTGATGAAAATGGATGTTCCTTCAGATTTTTATACAGGGATACATGAATGCCACCGCAGATGACGGGAATATTTTTCTGCCTGAACTTTTTCGCTATTTTGACCGCACTGTCAAAGAAACAGGTCATTGCCGTCAGAACGACCAGAGAAGGTTGAAGATGGTAGTCGATCGGGCTGATATTTTCATCCGTCACCACGATATTCCACCGGGTTTCATCCGTAAGATTGATTAAAGAAGGAAGCGCTAGAGGGAAGGAGTATCCTTTCATGTTGTATATTTTTAAAGAGAACTTAAAATCTGTAATAAAACGATACGGAAACCGCGGAACGATAAAGTATATGGTTTCTTTTTCCGGATGTGATTTCATAAACAAGACTTATTGGCCCGAAATAGATTTTTCATCATGTGATGACAGGCATCCATCAGCGTCCTTCGCTTTCTCCCGCTGCGGTCTGGATGGACTTTTGGGAAACAATTTTGGATTTTAAAACCCAGAATATCTGCTTCATGTAAAATGATGTCAAATATTTTATCCGGGGACTGCGATGCCTGAACGCAAGATAGAAGATGGCATAAATGAAAAAAGGAAGTTTGATGAAATAAGGTATTTTTCGGGATACGTTATACGTCAGTTTCTTTTTTAAAAAACCGGGTAAAGCCGGCAGAACTTTGAAGATAAAATAATATTCACTGTGAAAATCTTTGGATGTTATGGAGTTTTCAAAATAGCTGTGAGTGCCAAGACCCTGATGGATTGAATCCAGGGTTTTCTCATTCAAAATTTTATGCTCAAATCCTTTTTCGATGATTTCCGTTCTGGGATGATAAGACATCCAGTAAGGTTCAATAATATCGGGAGTGTTTTCAGTAAAGAAAAGCCTTGCCTCTTCGTTATGCTCCATCGTGTCTCCGGGCAGACCGACAATATAATCGGCAAAAGAAACAATGTTGTGCTTTTTCAAAAGTCTCAGCGTGTTGGCAATACGGGCATTGGTTTCGTGACGCTTGAGATATTTCCTGCGATACTCCTCATTGATGTGCTGAATGCCAAAATCCACCCACCGGCAACCCGCATTTTTAAGCCAGATCGCCATATCTTCATCGAACAGATTGACATGGATGTAACATTTGAAAGGGAGGGCGATTTCTTTTTGATAGGCATCCAGAAATTCTTTCAGCCATGGCTTGTCAAAAATGAAGATATCATCCCAGAATTCAACCGTACTGATCTGGTATTGCTTCTTGGCGTTTTTCAGTTCTTCGATAACATGTCCGGGGCTCCTGCGCCTGACATAGTTGGATTTTTCATCGGGTATTGTTCTGAAATAATGATTGAAACAGTAAGAGCAGTTATACGGACAGCCCCGGGACGCCATGGTGAGATAATAAGTCTTGAGAGGGAATATATCTTTCCAGATTTCCTTGTCGTAATGGGGAAGGGAATCGAGGTCCTGGATAAAGCCGGTTTGTTTCCCCTTGATCAGGGCGTTGTTTCTGGTTTTGTACCACGTGTTGACGATCGGCTCCGGAGGGCATCCTTTTTCAATATGCCGGATGATCTCAAGAAAAGCGTTTTCTCCCTCACCGATCACCACGTAATCCACGAACTCATTGGCAATCACGACTTCGGGAACGCAGGAAACGTGGATGCCGCCGAAAACAATTTTTGCTTTCGGACAAAGTTTTCTGCAAATCGCGGCATAATGTATCGCCCGTTGATAGTCAAAAGTGACGACCGAAAAAGCGATTAAATCCGGCTGATATTCTTTCAGATGCTTGAATATCTGCTTGTCGTTACTGAAGATTCTGGCCAGTCGTTTGAATTCCCTGGTGAGCCCGTCTTTAAAAAGAGTCGGAGCATGAAGAAGCTTGACCGTGTGTCCTTCTTTTTTGGCGATGGCTGATAATATGGATACGGCCAGATTTTCATAGGCAATGTTCAAGAAAGCTATTTTCATAATTTATTGTTGAAACTCCAATTCCGAAAGCTTAGCGTAGCGGAATTGGTAAGTTGTCGTGAGTCCCAAATTTCAGAAGCACAGCGTACTGAAATTTGTTGGACGAACTACCCAATCCCAATAAATCGTGATTGGGAACAATCCCGCGAAGCGGAGAGTTTGATATCCCGCAGCTTGCTTTGAGGTGCAAACCCGTGATGACGGATACGCTTCATTATTGGGACTCGGGAATATAAGTAATATCCGTCACCATGTCAAGAGCATGTTCTTACGCGGGAAACCGACGTTATTTTTTTGTAAAGTATTCTTTGATGCGGGCGCGCAACAGATTTTTCATGAACTCGAAGATCGCGTCGATTTTCACGTAAGATTTTCTGCCGATACATTTATCAAAGATTACCGGAATTTCTGCGATCTTCATTTTCATCCTGACCGCTTGAATCAGCATTTCAGCGTCCAGAAACCAGTCGTCGGCGGTCAGATGCATCCGGGAGTATGCTTCTCTGGTAAAAATCTTAGGCTTGGAATTGGCGTCTCTCGCCGGGATGGCCGGAAACAGGATTCTGAATATCAGATTATATACATAAGAATTAATTTTTCTCAACCAACTGTCCCCCCGCTGCCTTCTATAGGTCAGGACACCATCAAGAGGATCGCGCTTTATTTTATGATAAACAGGAATAATATGTTCAGGAGATATTTGACCGTCGCCGTCAATAAGGCAAATGAACCGTCCCGCAGCGTTCCGGAATCCCTGACGGGCATCCCATCCCATCCCTCCTTTTTTCAACCCGGCGACAGTCTTGATATGGCTGCTTTGTCGCGAAATCTTTTCAGCGACGCGCGGCGTTTCATCCTGCTGTTCATCCCAGTAATTGGCGACCAGCACGATTTCCCACGGGATGCCGAGACGCTCCAATACCTTCACGGTTCTTTGCACAAAGGACTCTATTCTCCGTCCTTCCTGATAACACAGAATCACGACGGACAGCTCCGGAATCCCTTTTTCTTTTTCACTGTTTTTATTCATCGGTTTTGTTTTGATGATGGCGCATGGCCTGCGCCAGTTTATTCTGCATTTTCCTTGCTTCCTGATTATCCGGCGTCAACCGGATCACTGTATTGATATACTCCAGCGCTTCACCGAAAAGCCGCTGTTTTGTCTTCAGAGCGGCCAGGTTAAAATAGGGCTGAACGGATTTAGGATTAAGTAAAATAGCGCGGCTGAAACATGCTTCCGCGAGAGAATCTTTTTTCTGTCGCGCGTAAATGATCCCCAGGTTGTTGTATGTTGTCGCGTCGTTGGGATTCATTTGCGCCGCGGCCGATAAATGAATCGCGGCCATGTCCAGTTTGTTTTTTTCCAGATAGGCAGAACCGAGGTTGAAATGGGCAAGCTCGTTGTCGCCGGCGACTTCGAGGTTCCGGTTAAAAAGCGTGATGGTATTTTCCCAATAGGAAACCTGCCGGAAGGTCAATCCCATCAGGACGGCAATCAGAATTACCGCTGCCGAGCCGGCAATCTTTCTGAATTTTGCGCCGGTCAGGTTTCTGTCCAAGAAGAGGCCGGCGGCGACAATCAGGCCTGTTTGGGGCAGCAGCATATAGCGGTCGGCGTGCGCCTGAGTGCCCACCTGCACAAGACCAATGACCGGAAACAGGACGCCCAGATAAAACAGCCAGCCCCACAACAGATAAGGATATTGTTGTTTCTGCCGGACGGCCACGGTTGTGATGACCGCCAGAACCAGACAGGCCAGGGAGGCCTTGAACAGATTGATGTGCCAGGGGTAGGGGTAGAACACGGTCAGTCCGGAAGGCCAGATCGTTTGGCGCAGATACACGAGATAGGATATTGCCGCGTTGGCGGCCCGATCTGTTAAGGAAAATTCAACCAGAGATTTCATCGCCTCACCATGACTCTGGGCAATGACGGTGATGATGGATGAAAGGATGGTCAGGGCGATCCACGGCATTTTTTCAAGCAGGACGTCTTTTCCTTCTTTTCCCCATCGCTGGAGCGGCCAGCCATCCAGCAGGAGCGCGACACAGGGCCAGGTGACTGCCATGGGTTTGGAGAGGAGCGCGAGAATAAAGAAGCCCGTGGTCAGAAGATACAGGGACAAGCGTTTTTTGCGCGCGTAATGCAGATAGGTCAGCGTGGCGGAAAGAAAAAAGAAGGCGCAAAGCAGGTCCTTGCGTTCAGAGGCCCAGGCCACGGATTCCACGTGCAGAGGATGCAGGCCGAAAAAGGCGGACATCAGAAAGGCGGCGCCGAAAGAGGCGCCCAGGCGCAAAAACAGAAAGAACGTAAGCAGCACGCATCCCGTGTACCAGGCGGCATTGACCAGATGAGCCGCCGCCGGGGCCGGACCGAAAAGAGAAGCATCCAGCATATGAGTCAGCCATGTCAGCGGGTGCCAGTTGGAGGTTGAAAACGTGATGAAGGCCCATCCCGCGCCAATCAGGCTTAAGCCTTGCGTGACCAGATGATTTTTGTAAATATAATAAGGATCGTCCCAGTTGATGAAATCATGCGAATGCATCTGCAGGTAAGGCAATGCCGTAAGGACGGCCAGAGCCGCCAACGCTGAAAATAATTTCCTCTTGTTCGTCATTTTCTGCTGCAACAATTGTGAGACCATTTCTTGTTTTGATGGATTTATCATTCAATCATTTTTCGTAAAAGTCTGTAAGTATGTTTCGAATGTATATGAGCGCGTTTGGATGTGTCAATAAAAAACTCGACAGACGGCAGCGGCCTGAAACAGAAAAATGTTTGGTAGAAATACCCAGTTTACCATTGACACATCCATTCGATGTTCCTATACTTTCAACCGCTAAGGCATTTAACAAATGACTGTCCGTCCATTTTCCGAAAATTTAAGAAAACCGTCTGCCCTCGTCATGCTGACGCTGACGGCCGTTATCCTGCTTTTGGGCGTCTGGAGAATCATGTTTTATATCCATTCACCGGATGTCCTCCTCCTGATGGACCGCGCGGGGGCACGCTGGATCCGGTATGACGGAGGATTCGTCCTCGAGGCCAAATCATCCAGCCGGACCGCCAATGCGTTCAAATATGTGTTTCATACGGCCGGTCCGGTGGACAACGCTGTCATTACCCTTCAGGCCCTGAAAAAAGCCGATGTGTTTTTTGACGGTAAAAAGATTTATGCAACAGATAATCCCTTTGAAGCGTGGAAACAGATACATCAGATAAAATTACCGTTCGTGGTGGACGCCGGCGCTCATGAAATCATCATCAGCGTCATGAGCGAAAGTTCCTATCCCGCCGTCATCGCTTACAGTGGAACACTGCCGGTGCGGACGGGAGAGGGTTGGCTGGCCTCTGCTGATGGTCAAAACTGGCACCCGGCCGTCCCCGCATCGCGGATAGAACAACCCGCATCAGCGCAGGCCTTTCCTTCATCGTTTACGGCGCTGGGCGCCATATGGCCTTATCTGGCCGTTATTTTTTTCGTCACTCTGGCCGTTTCTTTATGGACGAGTCGTGATCAGAATAACGTTTGGAAATCGTTCGGCGCGAAACTGGGACCTTCTCAAATCCGCTGGCTGATGCTGCTGAGCTGGGCGGTTTTGTCCGTCAACAATCTTTTTCACCTCAATTATCAGGTGGGTACCGACGCTTGGGGACACATCGAGTATATTGATTATATCGTCACCAAAGGACGGCTTCCTCTGGCGCTCGAAGGGTGGCACATGTTCCAGGCGCCGCTGAATTATGTCATCAGCGCGCCGCTTTACGCTCTGCTGATCAAATGGTTCGATTTTCCCGTTGTGGTCAAGGTCATGGGGATTATTCCCGTTATTTGCGGACTTCTGCAAATTGAGGTTGTTTATCGCGCCGCTCGGCTGGTGTTTCAGGAAAAAAAACATCTGCAGATTTTGACGATTATCGCCGGTTCGCTGCTCCCGATTCACACCTATGCCTGCCAGTACGTCGGCAATGAACCTCTGGCGGCGTGCCTGATTTCTTATGTAATCCTGTTATGTCTGAATCTGATTGTGCCGGATCAGAAAGAACGGGGCGACAGATATTTTCTTTTGCTGGGTCTGGTCTGGGGACTGGCGCTGCTTTCCAAAATGACGTCCCTGCTGCTGGCGCCGGTCTTATTACTGGTTATCATGTTTCATACACGTTTTGCTGGGAAATCGCTGAAATATTCATTACGGCCACTGGGGATTGTCTTTGTTTTCGCCGCGCTGACCGCCGGCTGGTATTATCTGAGAAATTATCTGAAACTGGGCAATCCCTTCGCCGGCGTCTTCGAACTGATGCAGATCCTGCAATGGTGGCAGGATCCCAGTTATCGTACCCTGTCCCATTTTCTGTCCTTTGGACAGTCTCTGATTTATCCGGTCTATGCCGGCGTGACCAGTTTCTGGGACATGTTTTATACCACCTTGTGGCTTGATGGTTTGAATTCGGGCATGCTGGATTTCATTCCCTGGAATGAAAATTGGATGATTGCCGGGGCGCTGCTGGCTTTGCCTGTTACTGTTTTTATGCTCACCGGGATGGGGGTCGCAGTCCTGAACAGAAAAGCGGAACACCGCCGGGAGGTCCTGTTTTCCGCGGGAATGGTGGTGTTTTTTCTGGCCGCCATGATCGATATGTATATGGTCTGTCCCCTGTACAGCAGAACCAAAGCCAGTTACACGCTGGGCCTGCTGCCCTGCTGGGCCATGCTGATCGCGGCGGGAGCGGAACCTTTTCTACGCCACAGAATCATCCGTGCTGTGACCGTTTCTCTGATTGCCTGCTGGGCGTTTGCCGCCTACGCCGCTTATTTTGTAACCGGCTTACATTGAGCATCCTGCCGCTTCCCCGTTTGGCTTCTACCACGGTTTTTCAAATGATCTCTTGTCGATCGCCTTGCCGGCATCTTTGAAATTGCTGGGAACCGTATTTTTCAAATTTAACGGATCCCGATTGCCGGACAGTCTTGCGAGAAGGGCGAGGGGGTACAGCAGCAAAAAGAAAATCACCAGCAATATAACATGCGTCATCACCCGATTCAAAAGAGAGGCCAGTCTCATCCACACAGCATCAATCCGGACACTTAAATATCGGGAGGAAACACCGGCCAGACCGGTGACGAAAGCCGCAGGCATGGTCCAGCGCCATCCGGTCATCAGATATAAGACAACCAGCGCGATGCATATGATCAGGACGGTCAGTTTCGGATTTGTTTCTCGTTTTTTCATGACCTTAAAAAAGCGTGTAGATAAAGGGTGAGACCGCGCTGCTGCCTGCAAAAATCATCAGATACCCCAGCAGCAGCAACACGATAATAATGGGCGCCAGCCAGTATTTTTTTCTTTCTCTTAGAAAAAGCCAGAGGTCTTTGAGAAAATCCATTTCATCAAATCCTTATTCCAGTTTATTTAAAATCTCCCGGGCAATCATTTTGTTGAGCTTTGCTGAGGCATGCGTGTCGTTTTTATTGACGACTCTATCTTCAACGGGCGTCTTTTCCACTAATTTGGAAACATTGATCACCCTCAATTTATTCGCTTCAAAAAAACTGACAATATCATTCACATACATGGCGTTACTCATTTTGATATCGGCCAGAAAAGGAAATACCACAACAACCAGTGGAATGGAATTTTTCCGCGCGTAATCCACGAACAGCATCAGGTCCTCTTTATGATTTGCCATCACCTTATCATTTTTATAAGCGTCCGTTAAATAATTTATATAGGACATGCCCAGATATTCCCTGGGAAAAAGGAAATACAGATAATTGAAAACATAAGAGCCCGCGCCGATGAAAACCGTGAATTTGCTCATGTCATCAGGAGGCCGGAAACCATCGAAGATCAGGCCATTTCGGGCGGCGGCCCCTTCAATGTCATTACCGCAGTACTGCAGGATTATTTTTGCCGGTTTAATTCGGGTCAGATAAAGAAAATTCATCATGGTTTCATACTCGCCGCGGGAATCCAGGTTGGGTCGTCCGATGTTGACAATGGTATATTTCTGCTGCTTTTTATTCAGCTCTTCCCCAACGATATCGGAAAACCTTTCGCTGACGGATTTCAAGCCATGCCCGGCTGTGAAGGAATCGCCGACAAATAAAATAACGGGATGTTTGTTGTCCGGTTCCTGATCCCTGAAACCGAGCGAATTGATCGGTTTCCAGTATTTCGCGTACCAGAGTTTGGAAGCCAGCGTATAATCGGCGGAATGGGAGCGTGGAATGAACATGAACACCGCTTCCAGCAGAATAAAAATGACAAAGAGTGAAAACAAAACGGTAGCCGTATTGGCGATTATGGGGCTGACCTGACGATCAATGCAGAGTGTCTTGAATAACTGAAAGCCCGCCGCAAGAAGCAACAAAAGCAGCAATAACCGGAAATACACGGCCATGCCCGCGGGATAAAATATCGGCAGGACAAAAACCGCCGCGAGCAGCAGGAGAATCATCAGACTGTTTAATATTATTTTTTTCATCATCAGTCGGCTTTAACCATCGCTTTCCATTTTTCCCTGTTTTGCCAGTCGTTTTGCTCCGTCTTGCAGTAAAGGAAATCTTCCATGACCAGGTAATCCATTTCCGTGCTCATAAAACACCGGTACGCATCCCCGGGCGTGCAGACCATCGGTTCTCCCCGGACATTGAAACTGGTGTTGATGATCAGACCGCAGCCAGTCAATACCTTAAAATCATTGATTAGCTGCCAGTACTCCGGATTGGTTTCTTTATGAACCGTCTGGATTCTGGCGGAAAAGTCGAGATGCGTGACAGATGGTATATCACTGCGCCGGTAATAAAGTTTTTCCAAAAAGGGCAAATCGTGATAATTGGCGGGAAGTTTATTCCTTCTGGTTTCTTTAACGGGCGCTGTTATAAGCATGTATGGCGAGTCTGTTTCCAAATCAAAATAATCCTGAACATCCTCAGCCAAAACGGAAGGGGCAAACGGTCTGAAACCTTCCCGGTATTTGATTTTCAGATTCATTTTTTTATGCATGTCCGGATTACGGGCATCGCCGAGAATGCTTCGGTTTCCCAGCGCGCGCGGGCCGAATTCCATTCTGCCCTGAAACCAGCCCACCACGGCGCCCCCGGCAATTCGGGCGGCGATGTGTTTCGTTAATTCACTGAAACTGGTGTATTTCCGGCAGACAGCGTTGAACTTTCTGTTCATGCTTTCAATTTCTTCATGGCCAAAAGCGGGACCAAGGAAAGCGCCGGACATCTGATCATTTTGACCATCGGCTGTTCTTTCTTCATCAAAGTAGATGTAGTGCGCGGCCAGCGCCGCGCCCAGTGCGCCGCCCGCGTCACCGGCTGCCGGTTGGATGTAAATGTTTTTGAAGATTTTCTCTTGAATCAATTTGCCGTTGGCCACGCAATTCAGAGCGACGCCTCCGGCCAGGCACAGGTTTTCCGCGCCGGTAATACGTCTGGCTTCCCGCGCCATTTTCAATACGATTTCTTCTGTTACATTCTGGATGACGTAAGCCAGATTGCAGTGATGTTGTTCGATATTCGTTTCCGCCCGTCGCCGGGGGAATCCGAAAAGCCGCTCCCACTTTTTATCTTCCACCATCGTGAACCCGGTCGCGTAATGAAAAAAATTCTGATCAAGCCAGATGGAACCGTCGGCTTTGATGTCGACCAGGTTTGTTTTGACGATGTCAATAAATTTTTTTGTTTGTGCCGAATCCGGATTTCCGTAAGGCGCCAGCCCCATGAGTTTGTATTCCCCCGAATTGACGGTGAAGCCCAGATAATAGCTAAAAGCGCTGTAGAGAAGACCGACGGAATGGGGGAAGTGCATTTCTTTTAAAATGCTTATTTTGCTGCCGTCACCCCGGGCGATGGAAGCGGTGCACCATTCCCCAACGCCGTCGATGGTCAGGACCGCCGCGCTTTTGTAGGGTGACGGGAAGAAAGCGCTGGCCGCGTGCGACAAATGATGTTCGGGAAAAAGCAGTTTGATTTTCTTTTTGTCGTAATCGCCGATCTCCCGCAGACGGTCGAAAATCAGTTTCTTCAAAAAAAGCTTTTCATTCAGCCAGACGGGAATGGCCTTGATGAATGATGCGGCTCCGCGGGGAGCGAAGGCATAATAGGTTTCTAAAAGCCGCTCAAATTTCAGGAAAGGTTTGTCATAAAAAACGACAGCATCCAGATCGTCTATATGCAGATGCGCTTCATTCAGGCAAAATTGAATCGCGTTGACGGGAAAATCCGGCGTGTGTTTTTTCCGGGTAAAGCGTTCTTCCTGAGCGGCGGCAACAATCTTACCGTCTGCCGTCAATGCCGCGGCCGAGTCGTGATAGAAAGCTGATATTCCTAGAATTCTCTTCATCTGATTCCAGAAAGTTTCCGCTCACGGATGCGGCGGATGCACTGGTTTTACACATTGAAACGGAACGTGATGATGTCGCCGTCCTGCACGATGTATTCCTTGCCTTCCAGCCGCAGACGTCCGGATGATTTTACCTGAGCGGCGGAGCAACCGTGCGCGATGAAATCGTCATAATGCATGACTTCCGCCTTGATAAAACCGCGTTCAAAATCATTGTGAATCGCGCCGGCCGCTTTGGGCGCTTTAGTCTGGACGGGGATGACCCAGGCCTTGACTTCATCTTCACCCACCGTGAAAAAAGACATTCGTCCCAGCAGAGAAAATGCCGCGCGGATAATCCGGCCGAAAGCCGGTTCGGCAATATCCATCGTGGCCAGAAATTCTTTCTGTTCGGCGGGATCCAGTCCGGCCAGCTCCGCTTCAATTTTGCAGCAGATGCCCATGACGGGTTCCGTCAGTTTGGCCTCGGCGGCAAATTGATCGGCAAAAGAAAGATTATCTTCCGCGACGTTGACCACGACCAGTTCCGGCTTAATCGTCCAGAAAGAGAAGCTCCGCAACGTGAAAACTTCGGCGGGCTTCAGCCCCGCCGCGCGCAGAGGTTTGCCCGCTTCCAGACATTCCTTCAGGCCGGGCAGCAGTTCGTTTTGCGCCGCCTCCTGCGGGGGTATCGCTTTTTTGGACATCTTGGTCAGTTTTTCCAGTTTCTTTTCAATGATCAGCAGATCGGCAAGAATCAGTTCATCTTCAAGCTTCCGGTAGGCTTCAATGCTCAATGGCACGTCGGGCAGGGAAAAACCGTCCACCACATGCAGAATGCCGTCGGTACCGCTTAAATTCTGGCGGATGGCCTCCCAAGGATGTTCGCCCACGGCATGGATATCCACGAAAGGCACTTTCGCGGGCGAAACCTTCACCGGTTTATAGATTTCGACGAGTTTGTCAAATCGTTCATCCGGCACGGATGCCTGTCCGCGCACCACCGCTTCGTTATGATGCGCGCTGCTTTTGACGCCCGTCATGATTTCGAACAGGGTACTTTTTCCGCTCAGGGGAAGCCCCAGAATTCCCATTTCCATCAGGCAAATTCCTTCTCGATTCTAGCCATCGCTTCTTTTAACCGCTTATCGGGAACCGTCAGAGAAATGCGCACGAAACCTTCGCCATACTGGCCGTAGGCTGTTCCGGAAGCAACGACCACGGCGGTCTTGTCAAACAGGCGATTGGTGAACTCCAGCGACGTCAGGCCTTGCGGCACGGGAACCCAAAGGTAAAACGTTCCTTTGGGCGGATTGAATTTTATCCCTATTTTTTTCAGGGTTTCAAGGACCAGTTCACGGCGTTTCCCGTAAATCTTCAGCATTTTTTCAATAAAGGGAGCTTCTTTCTGCAGGGCTTTGATTCCGGCAAACTGAATCGGATTGAAAATGCCCGAATCCGTATTTTCCTTGACCTTGCTGATAGCGGCGATCAGGTCAGGGTTGCCGCAGGCCATCCCCAGCCGCCACCCGCACATGTTGAAGGGTTTGGACAGGGAGTTGAGTTCGATGCCGACATCTTTCGCGCCTTTGGCCATCAGGAAACTGATACGTTTCTGCCCGGAGAAAACGATTTCGCTGTAGGGATTGTCGTAACAGACGGCGATGTCGTAAGCGCGGGCAAACTCGACCAGCCTGTTTAAAAATTTCATCGTGGCGCACGCGCCGGTCGGATTGTTGGGATAGTTCAAAAACAGAGCGGTGGCTTTTCGGGCGACATCCGCCGGTATATCTTCAAAGACCGGCAGATAATTATTTTGCGGCAGAATGGGCACATTATACGGGACGCCGCCGCCCAGCAGGATGCTCGATCGATAAGCGGGATAACCGGGATCGGTCATCAAAACGATGTCGTCCGGATTGACCCGCGCAATGATAAAATGATGGCAGCCTTCTTTGGAGCCGATCAGCCCGAGAATTTCATTTTCCGGATTCAGCTTGACGCCATAGCGTGTCGCGTACCATTTGGCGATTTCACGGCGGTAGGCCAGCATGCCCTTTTCCTCGTCCGTCGGGTAACGGTGATTCAGGGGATCGCGCGATGTTGCACAAAGCTCATTGATGATGGAATTGGGTGTCGCTTCCACCGGATCGCCGATCGCCAGAGAAATCACATCAATTCCATCGGCCTTGGCCTTGTTGATTTTTTTTCGCAATTCCATGAACAGGTAAGGCGGTATTTTCGTCAGTTTTTCCGCTGTTTTCAAATTTCCAACCTCCAGATAAATTAACTATTGATAGGCTTCTTCAAAAAGAAACCCGTGATAATGAGGCTCAATCTTCAAAAGGAAACCGAATTGAAGATTGCCAGCCGAATTATCCCGCAAAGCGGAGGGTAATCTCATAATCATGATTTATAAGCCTCCTCAAAGAGAAACCCGTGATAGACCATTTTCACCCGGCCTTCAAGATAAATTTGCCGCCAGAGGCCGTCCTGATTTTCAAAATAAACGCGCAGGGTTTCGCCGCCGCGCGCCAGCACATCCACCGGAGAATCCACCAGCCCTCTTTGTGCCGCCGCGATGACAGCGGCCACCATGCCGGTACCGCAGGCCAGTGTTTCGCCTTCCACACCGCGTTCATATGTTCTGACCTTGATATTCTGCCGGTCCGGCACTGTGACAAAATCGGCATTGGTGCCTTTCGGTGAAAAATAATCATGATAACGGATTTTACGCCCGTTATGATGCACGTCATAATGATCAAGATCATCGACGAACATGACGGCGTGCGGCACGCCGGTATCCACGGTGTCGAGGATAAACTTCTGGCCGTCCGCTTCCAGGGTGACGGCCGTTTCGACGAGTGAAGGGTCGGTCAGATTTACTTTTACGACATCACCATTCACGGACGCGCTGATGATGCCGGCGATGGTTTCCCAGGACATCTCTCCGCCGGTAATGCCCTTCATGAAGGCGAAACGCGCCACACAGCGGGCGGCATTGCCGCACATTTCCGCCAGAGAACCGTCGGCGTTGAAAAAGTGCCACTGGAAATCGGCGGCATCGGAAGGCTCAATGATGACCAGACCGTCCGCGCCCACGGAAAATTTTCGCTGACAGATTTTGCGGGCGAACTCGGATAAATCACCGACATCCAGAGACAGGTCCAGGTTGTCGATGATGATGAAATCATTGCCGCTGCCGCTCATTTTATAGAATTCGATCATAAATTCTACACTTCAATCACGATATCATCTTTACGCTGGAGGGAGCGTGTGACGCGGAGGACCTCTTCGATGGTCGTGATACCGGAGAGGACCTTGTCAATGCCGTCCTTCTGCAGCGTGATCATGCCCTGCCGGATGGCGAGCTCGTTGATCTGATTGGCGTCGGATGTCCTGAGCACCAGCTTCTTGATTTCGTCATCCACCGTGAGGATTTCAAAGATCGCCGAGCGTCCGCGGAAGCCCGTCTGCATGCAGAGATTACAGCCCTTCTTACGGTAAAAGGTGTTGTTTTGCAATACCGATTTGTTCAGGCCGAGATTGTAGAGCGATTCATCATCGGGGGTGTACGACTCCTTGCAGTGGGGACACAGCACACGCACGAGACGCTGGGCGATGATCGCCACAATGGACGACGTGACCAGGAACGGCTCAATGCCCATGTCAATGAGCCGGGTGACGGCGCTGGCGGCATCATTGGTGTGCAGCGTGGAGAAGACCAGATGGCCGGTGAGCGACGACTGAATCGCGATCTCGGCGGTTTCCCGGTCGCGGATTTCCCCGATGAGAATGACATCCGGATCCTGCCGGACGATGGATCGTAATCCCGCGGCAAAGGTTAAGTCTATTTTAGGATTAACCTGAATCTGTCCGACGCCGTCCATTTGATACTCGATGGGATCCTCAATCGTGATGATATTGATCTCCGGCCGGTTGATCGTGGAGAGCGCCGCGTAAAGCGTCGTGGTCTTCCCGCTGCCGGTGGGGCCGGTGACCAGGATGATCCCGTAGGGGGATTTGATCAGCTTGTTGAGGTGCCGGATACGTTCATCGTGCATGCCCAGATCGGAAAGCATCAGGATATTGGCGGTCTTGTCCAGTAATCGCAGGACAACCCGTTCGCCGAAGGCCGTGGGGATGATGGAGACACGGATGTCCACCAGCCGGTCGGCAATCTTGATTTCAATGCGTCCGTCCTGGGGCAGACGCTTTTCGGCGATGTTGAGCTTGGCCATGATCTTGATGCGGGAAACCAGCGGGGATTCGATTCTCCGGGGCAGGCTCAGAATGTCGTAGAGAATGCCGTCAATGCGGTAACGGATCTTGAGGTTGCCGGAATAGGGTTCGACGTGAATGTCACTGGCACGGTCCTTGAGCGCGCCGGATAAAATCAGGTTGACCAGCTTGATGATGGGGGCGTCGCTGGTCTCATCGAGCAGATCGGTCGTTTCGTCAATCTTGGAGATGAGATCGTCCGTGGCGGATTCGTTCATCTCTTCGAAGTAATCCTTGGCGGAGGCGCGGCTCATGTCGTAGGCCATGTTGATGGCGGCCATGATCGCGTCTTGCGGGGCCAGCACGACCTGCAGGCCGGGGTTTTTCAAAAGCTGCCTTAAGTCGTCCACCGGCTGGAAGTTGGACGGATCATTGACGGCGATGACGGCTTCTTCTTCGGTAATCAGCGGAATGAGTTTGTGCTTCTTGAGGTACTGGATGGAGAGGGTCTGCGTGAAGTCGATGCTGATGCTTTCCATCGGCAGCTGCTGACGCAGGGGCAGGCCGAAGTGCCGGGCCATGATCTTCAGCAAAGAGGCTTCGCCGATGGCTTTTTTCTTCAGCAGAAAATCAAAGAAGCCGCCGTTTTTCCCGCGGGCGGCGTTGGCCTCGGTGAGGATGTCCAGCGGAACGCCGGCTTCGATCAGCTTTTCGTCCAGCAACGAGAGTGCCGGCTGAGCGGGTACGGCGCTGTCACGGGCGGAAGCGGCTGATTCTTTTAAGGCGGTGTGGATTTTCGACATGGGAACCTGCAGCCTTTAATCAGGGAGTGACCGGTTTGTTTTCTGCCGGCGGGGCGTCAGCGGCCGGAACGGGCACGTTCTGCAAACGGGTTCCGGATGCCGCCGGAACGGGAACACCCGGTGAGCGGATCTCGGCGTTCTTTTCGTTGATCTTGATGATGCCCTCCACGACGTCACCCAGGGTGCCTCTTTTTTCCTGGTAGAGTTTCGCGGCGTCGGTCTGGTTCCGGACGATGTGCGGGGTCAGGAAAACATACAGGTTGGTCTTCTCCCGGGACTTGGTTTTGGTCCTAAAAAGCCAGCCCAAGAGGGGAATGTCGCCCAGCAGGGGGATCTTGTAGTTGCTGTCCTGCGTGGCGTCGCCCACCAATCCGCCGATAACAATGGTTTCCTTGTCCTTGACCACGACGGTGGTCTTGGCCTTGCGTTTGAGGGTGGTCGGCATGGCCTTGTCCGCGCCGGATTGGATCTTGGTGACTTCCTGGGAGATCTTCAGACGGATGAAGTTCTCTTCGTTGATGTGCGGGGTGATGTTCAGGATGACGCCGACGTCCTTGTATTCGTAGCTGTTGTAGTTGATGGAGGTGGTGGAACTGGTCGTGTCCTGACGGGTCAGGTAGGGCACGTTGGAGCCGACGTTGATTTCCGCTTCTTCGTTGTCCATGGTCATGATCTGCGGGGTGGACAGGATGGAGACTTCCGAATCGGTCTTGTAGGCCTGAACGACCGCGCCGATGCTGGGGAAAATGATATCGCCGATCTTGATGCCGGCGCCGACCATGCCCAGAGAGAAGCCGGGCGGAAACGCGCCGGTGGTGACGGCGGTGGTGCCGGCGATGGTGGTTTGCAGCAGGCTGTCCAGCACACTGTAGCTGCCGCCTTCGCCCGAGCCGCCTGATCCGGCAAAGGCACCGGTCTGTGAACCTTCCATGCCGGAGATATGACCGGTTTCCTTGATGCCGCGCCATTCGACGCCCAGTTTGAAGTCCTTGTTGGCGTCCACTTCCATGATGAGGGCTTCGATGTAAACCATGGGACGGGGCACGTCGAGCTGCTTGATGATGTTTTCGATGACTTTATAGTCTTCCCGCTCGGCCATGACGACCAGCGAGTTGGTGAATTTGTCGGGAACGATCTGGACGTTCTTGGCCACGACGGTGGTGGACGGAGCGCGTGGAGTCGCCGGGGTCCCGGTCTGCGCGCTGCCGTCCTTGACGATGCTGGTGAGGACTTTGGCCAGGTCCTCGGCGTTGCTGTTCTGCAGGCGGTAAACCTGGATGTTGGAGGCGCCGCTGGCCACTTCCTTGTCCATGAACTCCACCAGTTTGCGCACATTCTGGGTCTCCGCGCCGCTGGCCATCAAAATGACGGAGTTGGTGCGGGTGTCAGCCACGGCTTTGAGGCCGCTTGCGCCACGCCCGGTGGTCTGGGTGAAGATGGTGGTCAGGGACCGGACGACTTCCGAGGCGGAGGCGTTAGCAAGCGGGATGTAGGAGATCTGGTTGCCCGCGCCTTCCACGTCCAGCGCCGCGACGATCTCCTGCAGACGCTTGATGTTGGATAAGTAGTCGGTGACGACGAGCATCCCCGCCGGCGGATAGGCCATCACGGAGCCGGTCTTCGGAATGATCGGGTCGAGAATGCGTTTGATCTCGTCGGGGTTCGCCCGTTCCAGGGGAATGATCTGGGTGACCATCCGGTCTTCCTGGTCGGCGGGCTCGTTCTTGGTCCGGGTCTCCAGACCCTTCTCCCGCGCCGCCGAGGAGGGAATGATTTTGGTCATGTTGCCCGAGGGAACGACGGTGAAGCCGTTGACTTCCAGAATGGACAGAAACACTTTGTAAACGTCGCTCACGGGGATCTTCTTGGGCGACATGATGGTGATCTTGCCCTTGACCTTGTCGTCGATCAGGAAGTTCCTGCCGGTCAGTTCGCTGACGAATTTTACCAGGACGCCGATTTCGACGTTGTCGAAATCCAGGGTGACGTATTGCGTGGGGGCATTCTTCTTTGTTTCTTTACCGGACTTCTTCTCTTCTTTGTCCGCTCCCTTTTTAGGGGGAACGGTTTCTTTGGCTGTCTTCTCCGGCACCCCGGGCATGGTCTTCTCGCGCGCGGAAACGGCGTCTTCCAATGGCTCCTCCACGATCGCCGGCTCCTCAATCTGTATGTCGCCGCTGTCTTCCACGATCACGGGGGCAGTGCCCTCGTCCACTCCCGAGATCCGCGCCGCCTCGCAGGGCATAACTGATATCACGAACAGTAGCAGGGTCAGCATCATCAGCAGCACCCCGCCTCTTTCTTTCTGATTAACGTTTTTCATCGCCTGTCTATTGCTTCTCCATGAGTTTTTGGTATTCCGGAAGCGCCGATACATTGTCCAGATCCCGGTCTGTTTTAACCCAATTTTTTACGTCCGGATTCAGCTTAACAGCATCTTTCAGACGGTGGATACTGTTTTGGGTGTCATTCGTTTTCGCGTAAACACAGGCCAGGTTGTAATGGGCGTCGGCATAATCGGGCTTGATCTTCAGTGCGTCATTGAGACGGATCGTTGCCCATTTGTAAACTTTTTGCTTCATATAAACCACGCCCAGGTTATTTAACGCCTGAACATTCTGTGGATCCATTTTGATAACCTTTTTGTACAACTCCTTGGCTTCCCGCAAATCTCCGGCTTGATGTTTTTTCAGGGCCTGCGCGTACAGGGCCTGGACATCGGATGTTTTATCCTGCTTCGGGACCTTTTCCTGAGCGACGGTCCGGGTTCCGGTTACCGGCTCTGCCTGTTCTACTTTTTTATGTTCTTCCTTTTTGATTTTGTCAATCCCCGCCCCGGAGGCGGATGCTGTTTCAGTTTTGGCAAGGTTCTTTTCCATGGCCGGATATTTTTCAATCGGCTGCCTGGTTTCGACCGGCGGGACGGACACGGGAGGATGGATTGCCGGTGATGCACTTTGTACCGGTTCCGTCCGGGCGACAACGGTTTGAGCGGCCGGAGGAGCTTTGTGGATTGCAGGCCCGGATGATTTTTTGTCTGCGGAAGAATACAGGAAGGTAACCAGCCCCGTCGTAAATAAAAGAAACAGAATGGCTCCCGCGAGAACAAACCAGCGACGCTGCCGCGGCGGTTCTTTGCCGGGTGCGCAGACAATATGCTCATATCCCGTATAGCGTGAATCCTTGTCTTTTTGAAGTTTGCGTAATGCGTTGTTGATATAGCTCATGGTCTTCCTTTGATCAAAACATCCGTGGACGTTCAGGTTGTGAGACGCGCCAGTATTTTTCTGCCTAGACTCATGGTTTTTTGAAAATAATCGGTGCCGATGTCGTGCGCCGCGAGCCGGATGATTTTTCGGTTTATTTTCGCAATGTTTTTGGTGTAGGCAATCAGTAATGCCCGGTCGCACAGTGCGTTGATGCGCCGCGGGATGCCTTCCGAAAAACTGTAAATGAGGCTGAAAGCGCCCCGGGTAAACTGGAGCGGCCCCGGACCGCTGGCTACCGTCAAACGATGCCGGATATACTCGCGTACTTCCGGAGGCGATAACGGCTTCAAATGATAACGGACGGTGATTCTTTCATTGAGCTGCCTCAGGGCCGGAAGCAGCAGGTGGTTGTTGATTTCCGGCTGACCGATTAAAATAATCTGCAGGAGTTTGTCCGTTTCGGTTTCCAGATTGGAAAGCATTCTGATCTGCTCCAGCACTTCATGGGAAAGGTTCTGTGCCTCATCAATCAAAAGGACCGCTGTTTTTCCGGCGGCGAAATTCCGCAGTAAAAAATGATTCAGAATGTCGATGTAATTTTTTTTGGTTTTTGATTCTCCCTGGAGGTTCAGGCCGTATTCCCCCAGCACTGTTTCCAGCAAATCCATGTCGGAGATGGCTGTGTTAAAGATCAGGGCCGTTTCCACTGAATGGTCCAGCGAACTCAGCAGACTGCGGCAAATGGTGGTTTTTCCCATGCCGATGTCACCCGAGAGCAGCACGAATCCTTTCTTTTCTTTAATGCCGTACAGGAGACAGTTGAGGGCATCACGATGCTGCTCGCTTAAATACAGATAGCGCGCGTCCGGAGACAGGCTGAAAGGATTTTCTTTTAAACCAAAATAAGCGGCATACATATGAAGATTTTTCCCGAACTCATTCAAAAGTATAATTGATTGTTTCCTGTTTCCCCGCTCTTTTGATATTTAAAGAGATGTTTGCTCCGGATTGCATTAAGTTGACCGCCTGCAGCAGATCATCGGCGCCCCTGAGCTTTTTGTTATTGACATCGACGACAATATCGCCGTTTTTCAATCCCATCTTTTCGTAAAGACTGTCCGGAACAATGTTGGAAATGATGAAGCCCTCCTGCACGCCTTTGTTCATAAAGGGACGCACGATGGCCTGTTTCATGATGTCGTTGAGATTTGCCAGATTCCGGTTCACGCTGTCTCTGCTCAGTTTTAAATTTCTGGCCGACGGTTCGGGAAGCAGTTGGCCTTCAATGGTGGCTTTGACCTTCAGGGTAATTTCTCCGCCGCCACTGCTTAAGGTTGCCGTGTTGCGGCTGATTTTGATCAGTTTTGCGGAGCCGATCTTGTCTCCCAGCTTATAGAGCTTCTGTTTCTTGCTGCCTTGTTCTTCAACAAAAATATAACCGAAGGAGTCATTGCAGGCAACCGTTCCCTTCAAATCAACGTTGACGGTTTTCTGTTCAGGGCCGAAAGGACTTCCCTCCGTGTCTTTATCCTGGACGGGCTTCAGCGTGGTTTGAAAGAGGTTGCGCTCGACAATTAATCCGTAATCGTCAAGGGCCCCGGTTTTTTTCTTTTCCACTGTTAAGGGCGACGCAGCGTGGCTGCTGACGCTCTGGGTTTTTCCGGTCAGAGGGAAACTGATCAGTTTGTAGAACAGATCAACCGTCAGATAAGACAGCAGTGTGATGGTCAGGATGATGAAAAGCGGCCGCAGGGCGGTCATATCCATCTCAGAAAAAGAACCGATATTCCTGAATCTATCCGGTAGTTCTTTGATCAGTTGTGTTACTTTATCCCACATGCTCCTGCCTATTAAATATATCGTAATTCCGGATTGTTCATTGTCCCGACGACGGTGACTTTCATTTTGGCTTTGTTCTGTCCCAGTAATTCCAGATCGCCTTTTAAATTAAGACTGCTGTCCTTGAAAGACTCGTTAAGGGCTATTTCACCGCTCAGGGAGTATTTTACCTGAGGGCCGGATACTGAAAATTTTTCCACGATGATGCTGTTGTCGAGGAGCCTGGCTTTAATCTCCACGATGTCGAAATCGACCCGGTTCATTCCTAAAAACGGTTCCGCCAGAGGATAAGCGCCCTTTGTTAAAACAAGATTAATGCTGCCCGATTTGCCTTTTTTGCCGGCGGCGTACGTCAAAGACCCTTTAGCCTTTCCGGAGATTTCTTTTCCCATCAGGGTTTTCAGAAAAGCGTACTTGCCCAGATCAATATCCTGGAGATTTAAATCGCCCTCCTGGAAAGGATAAAATCTGGAAAACGAAATCACTCCCGCATGCCCTTTAAAACTGCCTCCATAAGCCGAACCGCTGAATCCGAAAGATTTGTTTTTCTGAAAAAGACTCAACGGATTGAACTGCAAATCCAGCCGTTTTCCCTGGAAGGGAATGCTGTCCGAAAAAGCGGAGCTGACACTGATGTCTTTGAACTTTAATCCCAGAGGGAGGGACGGTTTGACCGATTCGGTTTTCAGAATATAATTAGATGCGGCGAAGGCTTCCTCCAGTCTGCTTTTGACCAGATCCGAGGGGAAAAGCAGATACAAGAATACCCCGGTGATTAATATGCCGTAGAGCACGAACCATAACATGTCTTTTTTCAATATGTTCATCTCGCTTGGTTTCCTTAATTCCGCTGATTCAGTGCCTGAATAGAAGATATCTGAAGTTGCGCGTTTAAGTATTCCGGACTTTCCTTCATTTTACTGACGGCAATTTTCTTAATGATGACCAGATCTGCCGGTGATTCGACGTAGTATAAAAAGTCGGTCAGTTGTTTGACGGTGATTTTTTCAAGCTTCATGTCAATCAGGGATTCTTCCAGGGAAGCTGTTTGCATGCCTTTGGCGGAATTCATCTGTTTGATTCTGCCCCGGACGTTGGCTTGAGTGGCCTTTTTTTCCAGATAAGCAAATAAGGTGAAACCGGCACCGCGCGCGGCCATGGCTTGCTTGAGTTTCACGATGGCGGCTTCCTGTGCGGTAAATTCGGCATCCAGCATTCTCATGTCACTTAATTTTTTCTGATTGGCCTGGATGGACTTGGACAGTTTGGTCCGGGCTTCCCAGAAAGGGAAAACCGCCAGTTCCAGAATCAGAGCAATCAAAACGATCGCTCCCGCACCGGCAACCAGATAACGCTGTTTTTCATCCAGCTTGTCCCACAGGGCTTTGATCATTTAACATCAATCCTTAAATCAAAATTAACTTTGCCGCCGTCTTTGACCAGGCTCGTTGAGCCCATGGTCACTTCTTTAAAATACTTTGATTTCATCAGTTCGCTCTTTACCGCTGAAATCTCATCAACGTTTTTGGCCTCGCCTTTTAGGTTAATGACGCCGTTTTCGTAACTGAAATTGTAAATCGTAATATCCAGCGAAGAAGCAATCAGGCCGGACATTTCCTTTAAAATGTTGAGCACGGTTGCCTCGGAAGACCCTTTGTAGGAACCGAAACCCTTCTTGTTTTCCTCCAGTTTTGTCTTCAACTGCTGCACCGGATCAATCATATTCGTTGCGTCGGGAAAATCTTTTTTGAAAATCATCGCAATTTGTTTTTTAAGGCTGTCCAGCCGCTGAGTTTTTAATTTGTAATCCAGGGCCTGGTTGGCCGTGGCCAGCAGCAGGATGATTCCGGCGATGATGGCAGCCCATTTGAATTGTCCCCCCGCGCTGAGACTGACGTTTTTCTTCGCGGATGTTTCCTGCTGCAGATTAAACGATTTACGTCCCGTGGAAAACCTCAGGGCCGCCGCAATTGCCGTGTTCATTACCTGCGGCTGCAACCGGACGCCTTCTTCAATGTCCAATCGCTTGAGGTGAAGCAGATCAAGTGATTCCGGCGTCAGCGCAAGCGATTTTTCCAGTTCTTTTTGCAGCGGAACAAACAGGGAGCCGCCGCCGGTTACCAGAAGATGCGCGGGAGGGTTGCTAAGGGCACCGTTGAGTTTCATAAACTCGATCGTGTTTTGCAGCTCGGCACAGAAATGACGGCACAGGTCTTCCGTTTTCGGGCAGACGGCAGGCAATTCGCCGCTTATTTTTTTCAGTTCGGCTTCTGATGTGGATACGGATAAATCCTGAGCCAGCGCCTCCGTAATCGGAGCGCCGCCGAAAGCCAGCGAGCGGATCTGCACCAGCGCGCCTTCATCATAGAAAGCCACCGCGGTTGATCGGGCGCCGATATCGAGAATAATTCCGCCGCCTGAGAATTTATCAGCCGGTATTTGCGCCGCCAGCGCGGCAATGGAAACGTCAATAACCGATACCTTGCCCAGACCGGCTTCCACTTTTTCTGTCCATCCGGCAACGTTGCTTTTCGTCAGCGCCGCCACCAGTAGACCATTATGGGGAACCATCACATAGTCGGTGACCACGTCATCGATGGCCACGGGAAGCAGGGGTTCCAGTTCAAAAGCCAGCGTTTTCCGGATTCGGTTGTCATCACGGAAGGGGAGATGGACCTTTCTGAACATGACATCCGCAGGGGACAGGGCAAGACAGCAGGAAGCCTCCGTAAACTTTTTATTTTCGCCCAGCTTTTTGAGCGCTTCTTCGAGACCGCCGCATTCATCAATATCCAGAATGCTGGCGTCCAGGATGTGTCCGCCGGCCAGACCTTTTCTGGCGAATAAAACCGCCTTGATGGCGTTCGAACCAATATCCAGTCCCAGTAATACTTGCGGCATTAATCCTGTCTCCACCTGATTGTCTGAACCTGCGGTCCGTTTTTAAGGACCACGCCGCTGATGCTTCGGCTCATATTTTTCATCTTTCCGGAAGAAATAATTTTAAAATAATTGCTTTTTACCGTAATCAATTCCTGCTTCAGCTCCAGGCTTTCCATCCCCGGAACCCGTTTATACCAGGTGACGACGGATAAGTCGTTGCCTGCCTGCTTACGGTATTCATCCATACGGTCCGCCCGGTCGCTGTCAATTTCTTCCGCCAGTGCGCGTAAAACCATTTTAGGCGCTGTATTGATATTGACCAACCCGTCGCTGTCCGCGGTAATGAAACCGGCCAGTCCCGCTTTTTCTTTTGTTCCGTAAAAAAGTTCCGCGGTGACACCCCTTACCATAAGCAATTCTTCAATGCAATCAATTGGAGCATTCTTGGCTTCATAAGGGGTTTCCAGAGAGGTGTAATAGGAATTTTCCGCCCCGTTGGCGCTCATTTGATCGTCGGCATCAATCCAGTCCTTAATGGAATCAACAATTTCATCGACTTTTCTATCATCCAGTCCAAATTCCGGCTGGCGCAGCAGCCGGGTCAGCATATCCCGGATGTCCGGATTATATTCGTCACCGTTGGTCAGTTTATTGACGGGAATTTTACCGGTTTCGTCTTCGATGACGGCAGTGAAATATCCGTCGGAGAAAAAGCTTGCGGATTGCAGAGATAGGGTTGCCGCTTTGGCCCAGTCATCGCGCAGCGTACTGAAATCAATGTTGGAATTGGCAATCAGGACAGATGCCGCGTAAAAACCGGATTTGGCAATATAGGTTAATTTGATGCCGTCGCTCAAATTGACCGCGTCGTAGATGTCGGCTCGGGAAGACCGGTTTAATTCAATGACCAGGGCGACCAGAATCGCCACGATCAGAATCACCGTAACCAAAGCCACACCTTTGTTATTGTTGTAAGATTTAATTTTCATGGCGTTTTTTTCTTAGACGGGAGAAATATCCTCGTCATAAATTTGTACGGTTTTTCCTTGTTGTTGGCATTGACGATGGCCAGCTCGATTTTTACAGATCTGGGCAGTTGATTACCCTGTCCCGCTGTTGATGAAGAATCCCATACATCCGTTTCTCTTTCTTCCGCGTCGTAAAAGGTCAGTTTAAAGGCATCGACATTTTTACAGATGATAAATGCGTCCGCCGTTTCTTCTTTCTCGTGGGGTTTGGCGACGGCAAGATCCGCCCTCCACAGAGAAAGACTTTCTTCACCGTTATCTTCACGAATCGTGTAGCCGATGGTAGCGGGATTTCCCTCCCCTTCGTTTGTTCCGAAAGCCAGATGCGCGGCAGCCCAGAAATAAAGGGAATGCAATTCCCTGTTTTTAATTTTTTCCTTTTTAGCGATAAAATAAAAAGAACCGCCGGACGTTTGCAGAGATGACAAATCCCTGATGATCCTGTCCATGGTCAGCCGCGCCATTTTATAGGCGTTGCCTTCTTCCTCCATCTGGCGGGAAATCCTCAGGGTGCCGCTGTAGGACACATAAACCGTGGCCATCACCACACTCAGAATGAAGATGGCAATCAGCACCTCCAGCAGCGTGAAACCGGTCCGGCGATGCATTTGGTCATGGGTCTTTTGCACGGCTTACAACCCCGCTGCCTTGTAAAGGACAAGTTGATAGGTTCCCCGCTTGGGCAATAATTTATTGCGTACCGTCACTTCAATTTTTTTGAACTTGGCCAGTTGCGTGTCTTCAATCTGCAAATGCCATGAATAATCCGGATAGTCCGTGCCAAAGTCTCCGTCCTGCTTCCCGATGTCCAGCGCGGTACGCGCCTCCACCTCGGCCATCTTGCTCTGAGCCAGCAGAGCGGCTGTCGTCAGAAAACGGGAATCTGTCGCCATGGAAATGCTCTGTGATTGCGACTGAAAGACAGCAACCAGCGAGATCGCCAGGATCGCCATGGCCAGCATGACTTCCATCAGGGTAAAACCGTCGTGGGTTTTCATTTTCATAAAGCCTTCCTGAACCCCGGCATGTTCTGCTCAGTGGCCATTTTTACAATATCGATGTACTTGTCGTAAATATCGGTAATACCCAGAAAGGGATTGATGACAATGGTCATTTTGTCTTCGTCTGAGCCCAGATGAATGACCGTCGGCGAACAGACGTTATTTTTACTGAATTTAATTCTCACTTCCGTTTCAGTGTTCTTTTTACCTTTATCGTCCACAATGTCCAGAATTTTCACTCCCGAGGGCAGTTGTTGCCTGCGTTTTTTGATTTCATTTTGTTTTTCCGATGTCATGTCGGATGCGATAACCCAGTAGGAAGCAGTGGGAAGATCAAAGCAGAGCAGGTAGTTGATCTGATCGCGAACGGCTTCGGCGCGCAGCTTTCTTTCCAGACCGATCAAAAGACGTGTGGATTTTTTCAGATCATCCCCTGTTATCGTATCTCTGAGGGAGGGAACCGCCAAAACCAGAATAATACCGATGAGCGCAATGACCAGCAGTAATTCAAGAAGCGTGAAACCCTTGTTTTTCAAAATTATTCAAGCTCCCAGTTGTTGATGTCCGCGTCGACGCCTTCTCCTCCGGCCTCACCGTCCTTGCCCAGACAGGTTAAATCATAATCGCCGTGGCTGCCGGGACTCAGATAAACAAAATCGTTGCCCCACGGGTCTTTGGGTACCTTGCCTTTTTCCAGATAACCGCCCTGCCGCCAGTTCTTGGGAAGATTGCCGACAGTCGGAGCTTCCACCAGCGCTTTGAGGCCCTGTTCGGTCGTGGGATAATTGCCGTTGTCCAGCTTGTAAAGCTTTAATGCCGAATCAAAGCTTTCCATTTGTATTTTGGCCTTGGCCTGCCTGGCTTCATCCGGTCTGCCCATGACTCTGGGGATGATCATGCCGGCCAGAACGCCCAGAATGATAATGACGACCATTAATTCGATTAACGTGAACCCTGCCTGACTGTTTTTTTTCTTTTTAAAAAGTTTCATATAAAACTCCTGTTTATGATTTTCTTTAACTATTTAACCAATTGATTCATTTCAAATATCGGCAGCAGAATGGAAACAACAATGAAGCCGACCACCAGACCCATGACCAGGATCATCACCGGTTCCAGAATCGAAGTCATAATCATGATATCGGATTGAGATTCGTTTTCGTAAGCGATGGCGATACGGTTGAGCATTTTTTCCAGAGTGCCGCTCTGCTCGCCAACGGCAATCATTTCCGTGACCAGCGGCGGGAACAGGCCGCTTTGAGTCAGCGGACCGGAAAGCCCTTTGCCTTCCTCCAGATCCTTCGCGGCCTGATGAATGGCATCGCCGATAATGATATTGTTGACAATGTTGCGGACAATTTCCATCGCCGCCAGCAGCGGAACGCCGCTTTGTAAAAGCGTCGCCAGCGTCCGGCAGAACCGGGCAATGGCGATCTTGCGGTTAATCTGTCCAAACACCGGCAGTTTCAATTTTGCGCTGTCCCATGCGCGTCTGCCCTTGTCTGTTCCCGAGATGCCGTATTTGAAGGCGACAATCCCAGCGAAAATGAGAATCATAATGATCCACCAGAAAGATTTCAGGAAATTGCTTACGGTGATCAGGATAATCGTTATCAGGGGCAGCGTTTGGTTCATATCAGCAAAAATTCCGGTGATTTTAGGCACGACAAAAGCCATCAGCAGAAAAATGACGGTGGTTCCCATCAGGAACATAATAATCGGATAAGCCAGGGAGGAACGAATCTTGTTCATCAGCGCCTGCTGGTTTTCGCTGAAATCCGCCAGACGTTCCAATACAAGATTGATCGTTCCCGACGCTTCTCCCGCTCTGATCATGTTCAGGTAAAAAGGCGGGAAAATCCGGGGGAATGCCGACATGCTGTCGGTCAGGCTTTTGCCTTCGTTGACCTGCTCGCGAATTTCAGCCAGTGATTTTTTTAACAGCTGATTTTTCGCCTGTTTCATCAGGACGGTCAGAGAAGGCACCAGGGGCATCCCTGCGCCCAGAAGTGTGGATAGCTGACGGGTGAAGACGGAAACCTCTCCGGCGGACACCCTTTCCAGAATGTTGATCTGCAGTGCACCCGATAAGGCGGTTTCTTTCTTGTGATCCGCCTGATTGATTTCAACGGGATAGACATTCTCGTCGCGCAGTTTCTGGCGGGCTGCCGCAAGACCGGAAGCATCAATAAATCCCTTACGCCGGCGTCCCTGGGCATCCAGCGCTACATACTCAAAAACACTCATTATTTGCCCCAGAAAATCAAAACTTTTACCCCTCTAACATAATTTTTTGATTGATTCAATAACGTTATGGGTTACGCCATGGACTTGCAGATATGAAAATAAAAATGGGTGTTCAGGCCCATTTTGGAATTTGCCTGCAGCAATTTTTTTATAATATTATTCCTTCGGTATCATGGATACTTCATTCGATTCAGCGCTTTCACCATTGGCATTCACCGCGGTGACGACAAAATAGTACGTCTTTCCACGAGTCAGACCGCTCACGAGGAATCCCGCTTCCGTGCCTCCGGACGCAAGAAGCGATTCACTGTTTTTGGTGATATTTTTAGCTGTTCCGTAATAGATGTTGTAAGTTGCGCCCGCAACTTCGGTCCAGTCCAGATAGATCTGTCCGGATTCCAATCCTGATGCCGCGTTGGTCGCGATTAGATTGGCCGGGGCCGCGGGCGGCGGATTGTCAGAGGGTATGGCCGCATGGAAAAAGGAGTGACTGCTTTCACCATTCGCGTTTACGGCCGTCAGGTAGAAGTAATAGGTTCTGCCGTTCTGCAAGGCAGTTGTTTCACCGGCGTCGGATCCGGCTTCCCAGGTCATCGAGTTCACAACGATGGAATTGCTGGCTTGTCCATTGATAATAACGGGTTGCCCAACGCCAAGGTTGCTGATGCCCTCCTGCCAGTAGCAATAAAGTTTATAGGAGGTCACTGCCGGTGAAGCAGTCACCGGGATCCAGGTAACGGTAACGCTCTGATTGCCCGATTGAGCGCGTACACCGGCGGGTGCCGCGGGCGGAACCGCGTTTGAGCCGAGAGGGGTTACAAAGGATGGCCTTCCCAGATAGCTTTCACCGGAAGGGTTGGTGCCGGAAATAGAAAACCAGTATTCTTTGCCTTGCGTCAGACCGGAGACGGTATAAGGAGCACTGATCAGGCCTTCTATCTTTGTGCCGGATTTCATGGTTTTGTAATTCGGCAGGTGTAATGAATCGTAAGTGTTATCGTTATCTTCAATGTAGTAAATGTTATACGTTGTAGCGTCCGGATCTGCCAGCCACTCCAAAGTGACCTGTCCATTTCCGGCATCCGCCCTCACCATAAAATCAGTTATATAATGTTCCTTGGTTGAGTTATCGCCAGATACATCATCGCTGGATGAACAGGCGGAAAAAAACATGATGGATATGCTCAATAATAATAGATATGAAAAATACTTTTTCATGTTATCTCCTTGCGCGGTTTCAATATTTTCTTATTTTATTTTGTTTGACTAATCAACATCAAAGGCGGCCGCTGTCAAGCTAATTTTTACGCGTCAATCCGTTCATGTAACGGGTGCTGATTTCATCCGCCTGCTCGATGCAGAGGCTTTTCAGGTAGGCCCGGACAAACCCTTTGAGGAAAACCGCTGCCGGTAATTTTTCGATTTTGTCGTCTTCCAGATCAATTAAATAATCCAGACGGATTTTTGTTTCCTGATGAATGGCTTCAATCGTCACGCCCAGTTCATTTCTGATGGCCCTCAAATCGTTGCCTGTGATGTCCGGGCGCGCGGTGATTTCGGCGATATTCCGGTTCTGGGCAATCTTGGCTTTTAATTCGGCGTTGTGACTCTTGCGCTGGGCAAAGCCGGTCGCCTGACGGTTAAAGTCGAATAAATCAACCGGCTTTTTGATTCCTTCACCGGTCTCAGCCATTCCCGTTGGCGTCTGCGGATTCAGTTCGTTGTCGTACTTGAGTTTTTGCGTTTCATTAATCAGGGTTGAATAGGCTTTCTCCAGCAGGGCCAGTATTTTCTTTCTTTCGTCTCTGGAAAAAAAAGAATAGCTGACCAGGGAATCAGGTTGATACATTTGCAGGGCGGCATTGTAGGCGCTGCGGATTTGCGAGGCTGTCGCGCCCGGCTGGATATCCAGCATTTCGTAATAATTCATCTGATCAAAGTCTTTTTCCATCAAGGGCGGCCTCAAATTCTCAGAGATAGTCGAGCGTCAACTGCTCGCCGAAAGCACTGCCTATTTTTTTGTTCAGCACACGCAGATCGTTGGCCGCGCGGGTGTGAGGGTAACGGTCCAGAAAGCAGACACGCTGGCAGATGGCGTCGTGCACGTGCTCGTCGTAGGCGATGTTGCCGGCAAATTCCACACTGATGCCCAGATGTTTTTTAATGATTTTGCAGATCTGTTCGCCCAGGATGATATTGTCCTGTTTACGCAGTTGATTGATAATTAGTTTGAAACGGAACGCGTTGAAATCTTTTCTGATGAGCGCGTATTTTTCCGGAAACTCCTTCTTGATGACGGAAACGATATTTTCCGGTTTATTGAATGATTCATCACCCAGATGTTCCCTGACTTTTTTCTCCAGCGTTTTGAAATCGTTTGCCGAAAAATAATGGCGGATCCGGCGCAGATAAATGGCGCGCATCAACCGGTAAACATTTTCGATGGATGTCGGTTCCGGCGTGGTAATGAAGATGCCGTTGCGGGAGGCGAGAAAAAAATCCAGCGTATTATAAGAGGTTCCGGCGCCCAGATCGAGAACGATATAGTCGTAATCGAGTTTGGCGATGGCCCGGAGCGTCTTGATTTTCTTTTCATAGGGGAGATTGGCGATATCCAGACTGTCGTGAGCGCCGCTGATTAAAAAAAGATTGGGAAACGGCGTCGGCAGAACGGCTTCCGACAGATCGGCTACTTTTTTAGCGATAAAGTCGGAGAAACATTTTTCCGGATAGGGAACATCCACCATCGTGTGCAGATTGGCCGCGCCCAGATCCAGATCAATCAACAGGGTCTTTTTACCAGATTTTGCCAGAAGACGTCCCATGGAACTGGCCAGAAAACTTTTGCCCGATCCTCCCTTGCCTCCTCCAATTGGCCAGATATGCGCCATAAACCATCCAATGAGTAATTTCCTGATCTCATACACGATACAATCATGTTATTCAAGCGGGAAAAATGCTTTTCGGCCATTTACCGCCTTGACTTATGGTCCGTTTATTTTTAATGTCAATCATGATGAACCGTGAACCCCAAATCCAAGTGGCCCTGCTGCAAAACGATCATCAGGCGCATATTGCTTTGAACGGCGTTTTTTTTCTGAAAGATGGCGGCGAGTATGCAGGGAATTACGTTGTTTGCGCCGACCACGGACAGGTGGTGTTGAAGGATTCATCGAATCAGGAAATCGTTCGTCAAAAAGAAATTATACTCCAACCGGGAAGAGACTCATTTTTCACCGTTTCCAACGTGAAGATCGGCATCGATTTTCACTGGCAGCAAACCCAGGAGCAGTCGTTTCGCGGCAGTTTGTTGTTGTCGGCTGTCGCCGATTCCTCGTTTAACCTGATCAATAAAATTCCCCTCGAAGATTATCTGGAAAGCGTCATCTCGTCGGAGATGTCCGCCGAAGCGCCGCTGGAATTTTTAAAAGCCCAGGCCATAACCGCCCGCAGCTGGCTTTTGAGTATGCTGGCCAAAAAGAATGCCAAACTGCCTTCCGCGCAAGTGAAAACCGAAAATGAAATGGTCGTCTGGCAGGACGTCAACGACCACGAAGGATTCGATGTCTGTGCGGATGACCACTGTCAGCGCTATCAGGGAATCACGAGAATCATTTCTGAAAATGTTCACGAGGCCATCGAAAGCACACGCGGGAAATTTTTAACGTATGATGGCGAAATCTGTGATGCGCGCTATTACAAATCCTGCGGCGGCCTGACGGAAGTTTTTTCAACCGCCTGGGAGGATATCCAGCCGGGATATCTGCAAAGCATCAGCGATGATGACGAACCGCATCCGCCTGTTCACCGTGAGGAAGAGGCGGAAAAATGGTTGGGCGGCAGGCCTCCGGCGTATTGCAATACAACCGATCAGGAACTGCTCAAAAAGATTCTGCCGTCTTTCGATCAGGAAACACCGGATTTCTACCGCTGGCGTGTTGAATATTCAAGAAAAGAACTGGAAGCAATTATCAGGAAAAAATCCGGCATCGATTTTGGTGAATTGATCGATTTGGCTCCGCTGGAGCGAGGACCTTCGGGAAGAATTTACAAATTAAAAATTGAAGGTTCAAAAAAAACCATGATTGTCGGCAAAGAACTGGCAATCCGCCGCTGGCTTTCGCCCAGCCACTTATTGAGCAGCGCTTTTTTTGTAAAGAAGACAAATGCTGCTGAAGGATCAGTAGAAGATTTTATCTTCATAGGCGGAGGTTGGGGGCACGGCGTCGGTCTGTGCCAGATCGGCGCGGCGGTCATGGCGAGCAAGGGATTTACAATGGAAGAAATTCTGGGCCACTACTTTACCGGAGCGCAGATACAAAAATTGTATTAAGAGTGTCTTATGTCCGAAAAGCAAAGCATAACAGCCAATAAAGCAAGCTGGAAACCCTGGGCATGGGTTCCTTCTCTTTATTTAGCCGAAAGTATTCCCTACACCATTGCCATGACGGTTAGCGTCGTGCTGTACAAAGACATGGGGCTTTCCAACACGCAAATCGCTTTTTACACGAGCTGGCTTTATCTTCCTTGGGTCATCAAGCCGCTCTGGAGTCCGTTTGTCGATATTTTTCGCACCAAGCGTTTCTGGATATTGGCCATGCAACTGGCCATCGGGGCATCACTGGCCTGTGTCGCCCTGACCCTGCCCACATCTGATTTTGTGCGCTACTCGCTGGCTGTCTTCTGGATTATGGCCTTTAGCTCCGCCACGCATGATATTGCTGCCGACGGTTTCTATATGCTGGGGCTCGATACGCCGCAGCAGGCCGCGTTTGTCGGCGTGCGCGTTATTTTCTACCGTATTGCCACCATTGCCGCCGAAGGCGGTCTGGTGTTTCTGGCAGGTATGCTGCAAAAATACGGTTATTCTCCGGCAAGCGCCTGGTCGCTTTCTTTTATCGGCGTCGCGGCGGTGTTTCTGGCATTTTTTATTTATCATTTATTTGTGCTGCCGAGGCCTGCCGAAGATGTCAGCGCGCCGTGGGATAAATCAAAAAATTTTCTGGCAGAATACTTCCGCGTGCTGACCTTGTTTTTCCGGCGCGGGGATATTCTGATCATCATCAGCTTCTTCTTGCTTTACCGTTTTGCCGAAGCGCAGTTGACAAAAATGGTCGTTCCTTTTCTGCGCGATGAAATCAGCAAAGGCGGATTGGGACTGACCACCGCGGACATCGGTATCATTTACGGCACGGTTGGCGTTATTGCGCTGATGCTGGGAGGCCTTCTGGGCGGCTATGTGATTTACAGAAACGGTTTGAAATATTGGCTGTGGCCGATGGTATTTATCATGCACCTGCCGGATGTCATTTTCGTGTATCTGTCCCATTACCAGCCACAGAATCTATGGCTGGTCGGTTCCGCTGTGGCGGTGGAAAAATTCGGTTACGGATTCGGTTTTACCGCTTATACGATGTATATGATCATGGTTGCGCAGGGAGAATACAAAACAGTCTTTTATGCAATAGGAACGGGCATCATGGCGCTGGGCATGATGATTCCGGCGATGGGCAGCGGCTGGATTCAGGATATGCTCGGTTATAAAAATTTCTTCATCTGGATTATGATTACAACCGTTCCCGGTTTTATCGTCGCGGCGCTGGTGAAGATTGATCCGGAATACGGAAAAAAAATGAAAAAAGAACCACGGGGATAAAGGGTATGCAAGGTCAACAAATCAACACAGCATTTATTCTTGGGGCGGGGCTGGGGACGCGGCTCAGGCCGCTCACCGAAAACATGCCCAAACCGCTTCTGGAAATCGACGGTTATCCGATCATTACTTACGCGATGGGACATTTGCGTGCCGTTGGTGTTAAACGCTTTATCGTCAATACGCATCACTGCGCGGAAAAATACGCTGACGCTTTTCCGGATAATCATTGGCAGGGCATTCCGATTACGTTTCGCCACGAGCCGGTTTTACTGGATACCGCCGGCGGCATCAAAAATATTGAAGATCTGATAACCGAAGACGAACGCATTATCGTTTATAATGGCGACATCATCACCAATATGCCGATCGAACTCTTGATTAGAAAACATTTCGAATTGAAAACACCCGTGACGCTGGCGCTGCGTTCAGCCGGGCCGCTGCTTAATGTCAATGTTGACGAGAATGGTTTTGTCTGCGACATGCGGCATATACTGAAAAATCCTGGTGTGAAAAGTTGCCTTTTTGCCGGAATCTACATTGTGGAAAAAAGTTTCCTGAAAAGATTGGCAGCGGGTAAAATTGAATCCATCGTTCTACCGCTGGTAGAGATGATAAAAGAAAATCCAAACTCTGTCGGCGGTGTGGTGATTGATGATGGTTCATGGTATGATGTGGGGACGGTTGAAGAATATAAGAGGTTGAATCAGGTAGGCTTGGATTGATTGTCATTTCGAGGAACGCAGAGACGAGAAATCTAATGAGTCCCAAGCTTCAGAAATGAAGTACACTGAAGCTTGCAGGACGAATTATCACCTATTGGTGATTTTATTACAGCAGATCAAGATGTCTCCCTGCGGTTCGACATGACATAAACACGGAATTTTATGCAAAAAGAAATTCAAAAATATTTAATTGAGCATCTGGGCAAGTCGGATTTCAAGCTTGATCCGATCAAGAAGGGCGGTTCCGACCGCGAATTCTTCAGAGTTTCTTTACCTCATGGAGACAGTTTTGTTTTCATGCATTACGGCGACGAGGTGGCGGAAAACGCCCTTTGGGCCGGCATCAACAAATTCATGTCATCGCTTAATATCAATGTGCCGCGGATTATCATTCAGGATGCCCCACGGCATTTTATCCTGCTGGAGGATCTGGGCGATGTGGATTTATGGTCGCTCAGATTTGAATCCTGGGAGGAAAGGCGCGATTATTATTTTCAGGTGCTCAAGCAAATTCATCGTTTACATTCTTGTGATCTGAAATCCATTTCCGAGGATATGCAACTGTCTGAAAGTTATGGCCCGCGACTCTATAAATGGGAGCACGACTATTTTCTGGAAAATCTCGTCTGGGAAGTCTGCAAGATAAAACTTTCATCTGCGGATGCCGTAAAGTTGAATAAGGAACTGGACGCGCTATCTGAGCGCCTGCAAAAAATTCAGCCCTGTCTGATTCACCGCGATTTCCAGTCGCAAAACATCATGATTAAAAACGCCAAACCGGTTTTGATTGATTTTCAGGGTATGCGACAAGGCTGCCTCTTTTATGATCTCGGTTCGCTTATTTGCGATCCGTACGTTACTTTCGAAGATGAAGAAAGAAACGAGCTGATCAATTTTTACTATGAACTCATGAATCCTCCCTATACCCGCGATGAATTTGTAAATAACTTCTGGATGGGTTCGGTTCAGCGGCTTTTACAGGCGCTGGGAGCGTACGGATTTCTCGGGCTTAAAAAACACAAACCGGCTTTTCTGCATCACATTCCCAACGGTCTGGAGAATCTATTGATGGCAATCGATAACGTTAGCGTACTTGAAACGTTAGGTGATTTAGCAACTGAATGCGAAACAATCCTTGCCCGTAAAAAATTTTGAAGGCAAGTCAATACTGAAAAGTCTGTTGCACATATTGATCTCACACATTTGATGCCCTAGACTTCAGGGATTGTCTCAATATGGATAGGAAGATAAACATCATCGTTTCCTTGACCCATTGCAGGTATTCCGGGCTGTCCGGTTCAAATCCCAAATGCCGGGCTACCGCAGTGCCGGAACCAAGGTAGTAGTTAAACAGGGCGTACAGGCTTTCCAGATATCTCACCAATGTTTCACTGTCAAAAAGCAGGATATTGGCTTTTTCGACGTCGTCCCGGATGTTGGTCATAAAATTTGCGAGATCATCGTAACCCGGTATTCTTTGTGCGTCTTCCCGTGGCGTATTCTGTGCGATGAGGCGGAAGATTTCCGGATGACTTTGATAGTAGGAGATAAAGCGGTCAAAGTATAGCGATGTCGCCTTCTGAAGACCAAGCCCTGGCAGTTCTTTGAGCCAGGACTTGTTTGCCTCCCTAAAATCCTCGCCCACTTTTTTGCTGATGGCTTCGAAGATAGAGGCCTTACTGGGGAAATGGTGACGGATCAAGCTGTGATAAAAACCGCCCTCCGCGGCGATCATGCGGATGCTGGCTCCTTCATAGGGACACCGGGAAAAGACCTTGCAAGCAGCATCCAGAATCATTTCTCTTGTAGTGGTTCCATGCGGGGATTTTTTTTCATTATGCTCTTTTTTCTGAGATAAATCTTTTTTGTTTCGCATTGTTATACCTTTCATAACAATAAAATGCACAATCGTGCAATTTTCTTCTTGACAATGCTTATGCTTTGATTTACTTCTACCTGCACAATCGTGCAATTTTAACCATAGACGAAGCAGTTGGGCGTAATGGAACAAAATCCAAAGATTTTGTCAAGGAGCAGGTAATGAACGCGATGAACCTGGCACCGCCGCAGAGACCTGGAGATCATCTCTTCACGGATATCGTGTTTCCATACATTACGCTAGAGCTTTGCAAGGTCGTCCGAGTGGGGATCAATAACTCAGATGATTTAATCAGAATATTTTAATCGCCGAAAACAGAATGCTAAAGACTTACACAAAAAACGATTCTGGGTGCAAAAGTAAATTACCCCCAAGGGAGATTTTTATGCATTTGGACCTTCCGCTATATTTAACATCGGACACAAATTGAAATAACGCAAAAAAATAAAGGAGAAAAGTAAATGAATTTTAGAAAAAAACGTTTTTCCATCTCTCTCATCATCATAGTGTCGTTAATTGCATCCGCAAGCCTTTCGCTCAGCAGTCAGGCCTATGCCGCCCGTATATATTCGCCTGACGGCAAAGGATACCTTGAGTATATTATGACTGATACAGGTCATGCGCAGCCGTTGCTGCACCTGGAAGGTACCGGATATGAAATGGGCTTTCAGCACGGGTATTTGATGGGAGAAGCGGCTACGGAGGTCGCGTCCGATGAGCTTTTCCAACATATCTTCCAGACGTTTGTGCTAGCTTTAGGAGAAACAGGTCAAATTATTAATGATTTAGTTATGACGGATATCGGGAAACGGTTAGGATTGAATGTTTCTAATTCCGGAATGAAACCTGTCGACTTTATTATAGCGGCCTTAAAAATTTTCGCGAAACAAAATGAAAAATATATTCCGCAGGAATATCTCGATGAAATGCGCGGCATTGTTGACGGTGCTAGAGCGACAGGAGTTCATCTAAAATACGAGGATGTTTTGCTTCTCAATGTCGGTTTTGATGTATATTTAAGCATTGTGTATCGTGTCGGCACCCCTTTGCTGAATGCTGCCGATAAAGCAGGCACTCTTACCAAGGGGCTTCAGCTTTCATGTAACGCCTTCGCGATGGACGGTAAAGCCACCATTGGCGACAGCCTTTTTTTGGGCAGAGATTTCATGTTCAATGGGCCGGGCCTTGTGGACAATCCGGTTATTTTCGAAATCTACGGCAAAGGCAGGAACCGGTTCGTCAATATCGGTGCCGCCGGAATGGTGGGGGTCTTTGCCGCCATGAATGAAAAAGGTTTGGGCATCGGCATGGATATGGTTCCGTCCTTCGATTGCACGCCGACTGATGTCGGGATGGGTACGGCGTTTACCGCCCGTGAGGTCATGGCAAAGGCCAATGAATTGAGCCAGGGAGTTTCAATCATTAAAAACTCCAAGCGGGGCGTTTCCTGGTTGTATATTGTCGCGGATGGTCAGGGTGCCGAGCGCGGCGCCACATCCGTGGAGGTGTCGGCGAATCATGTTTCCACCAGGAGCATGAAATATGCAGAAAACACATGGTTGCAAAAACTTTTAGGAACACCTGCCCGCCAGCAGGAAAAATACCCCGATGTCCTGATTCAAACAAATCATTACATATTGCCGAATATGTACGCCAACTATCCCTTACACTACGTAGACCGGGGATCAATGCATCGTTATGATAGAATGATCGAGATGTTGAATGACCCCAATCATCCCCTGGGCGGATACGGAACCTATGACTTCGACAAAGCCTTCGATTATAATAACTGGATGTATTTGACTGGAGAAGAAAATGAAACACCGCAAAGTTATGTCAATGTGAGTACAACCCTCTTCGACCTGACCAACTTGAGATTCAGAACCCTTTGCGGACCGACATTCGGTCATGGCGCGACAGAATATGATTGGAGTAAAAGAAGATAAACAGCGGGGCAAACGTCCCTCAATGAAAACAACAGTGGTGGTATTGTGAATGCCAACATAACGATCGTTGATGATTAGAAAAATTCAAAGTGATTTTTTACCAGGAAAGATAGGCTCTCTTCTCCAAGCATGTATGGCGGGCATCTCCTTCGGGAGGTGTCCGTTATACATCAAAGCAAATGCTTGTTCTTGAGGTAAAATTATACCCGCAAGTATTCTCATCATCGGCAGTGGCGCTGTTGGTGCCGTGTGCGTTCAGGCCACGGCGAATGCCGGGTGCAAGGTCGAGGTTCTGGTTTGCAATCGGAAAAACTCAAACGCGGTCCTTTGATGATTGAGCAGTAACCCAGCCTCTGCAGATGACATCACCATCCGCTCAAACTATGATGGTTGTTAACGGATTTTTTTAATCGTTTTTTTGAGAATGTAAACCCCGGTATGCGGGCCAGAGGCTACAGGAAACAGTACGCTAAGAGAAAATAATATCTAGTGTTTGTAACTGAAAATCGTTATAATAAATAAAAAACGTCTTTAAGATTTAGGCGGCATCATAGGGAGGTTTCGATATGAATGTGAAAGGCAATTTTTTTGTCTCGGCAAGAACCACCATGATTGAAGTTTTTGGTAAAGATCGCTGGAATACCTTTATGACCAAGCTGGTAGAAAAGGATAAATATTTCAACAGTGTGATTATGTCCGTGACGCTTGTTCCGGTGGAAAAATTAATCGTTTTTTTTGATGAGATGTGCGGTGAATTTTTCGACAACGACAAAATGCAGTACCAAACGTTTGGGCGGTCGGGTGCGAAAGCCGCTCTGTCACCGGGAGGCGTGTATCATTCTTACCTGCTCAGCAAGGATATAAAACAGTTTGTCGAATTTGCTCTGCCCAAGCTCTGGACAACCTATTATGACGGCGGGACATTTGAGGCATGGTTCGAAAACAATACCGTTCATATTAAAATCACCGGGATACCGGTCAAATATATTTATTTCGAGTATCTGGTCATGGGGTACTTTCAGCAGGCGCTCAAGGTGTTTGGGAAGAGGTCTGTTGCAAAGAAGGTCCGGAGCCTTTCGTCGGGCGATGAGGATCTTTATTTCCAATTTCAACTGAAGGACTCTTGACCAAAAAATGTAGGGTGTAATACCGATGATCCTCACATATCCGTATCCGTTCTATTAAGCAAATAACTCACCTTACGGGCTGTTCAGACATCAGGAAAGCCAATTTAACCGATGTTCAGGGCAGGGCTCTGTGACAAATTAAAGGATTAGTTTTGCCATGTGCATTGAAGAGATGCGTTGTAAGTTTGAGGGGTGACACATTTTCCTTCCTTCTCCGGTTTTACTGCTCCGCCAAGCACATATTTTATTGTGAGACTCAAATTTCAAAAACGAATATCCTAAATAGCCTGAAGGTTACTGTAGGGGCACCAAGGGGTCGCTACAAGGGAAATAGTTTTGAATCAGGATGTCATGAATAAATGGATGATGCCTTTGGCGAACTGGGCTTTGACCATTTCATGGCTGACTGTCATGTACGAGGGCTGTATTGATATGGCCAGAAGATGAATCATTATAAATTTATGCAGACCATTTTAAGCCTGTTTTATTTTTTCCAGCCGTAAAGAATTCCCATCTTTTTCATTCTACTGCGAAGCGTGTTGGGTTTTATCTTCAACAGTTCCGCGGCGCCGCCCGGGCCGTTTATTTTGCCGTGGGAAAGAGCCAGCGCCTTGTTGATGTGCCGGGTAGCGGCTTCATCCAAGTCCGGGAAATCATCGTCTTCGGCGTCATCTTCAGGCATGTGATCTCCAGCGGAATGTTGGATGACGTTCTGAAACGAAAGCATCTTTCCCTTGCCCAGGATCAATTCCCTTTCAATCACATTTTCCAGCTCACGCACGTTCCCCGGCCAGTCGTAATCGGTCAGTCGCTTCATGGCACCGGGTGATAGAGACACCTCCCTGTGAATATTGAGTTCACGGGATTTTGTTTTGATGAAATGATCGACAAGGGCGGGGATATCCGATCGCCTGCAGCGCAGCGGGGGGATCCGGATGGGAAACACGTTCAGACGAAACCATAAATCTTCCCGGAACCGACCGGAGGCAACCATTTCCTCAATGTTGCGATTGGTGGCGGCGATGATACGGATGTTCACCGGTATGTTTTCCGTCCCGCCGACACGCTCAATGATTTTGTTCTGAAGCACCCGGAGCAGGCGTACCTGCGCCTGGAGCGGCAGTTCGCCCACTTCATCCAGGAAGATCGTGCCGCCGTTGGCCCTTTCAAAGCGGCCTTTTTTCCGGCTTGTCGCGCCGGTGAATGCCCCTTTTTCATGGCCGAATAATTCGCTATCCACCAGGGTATCCGGGATGGCTCCGCAATTGACTTTAATGAAGGGTCCGTCTTTGCGGGCTGATTTTTGATGAATGAAATTGGCCACCACTTCCTTGCCTGCGCCGGTTTCACCCATCAGAAGCACCGGGCTGTCCTGACCGGCCACCAGAAGGGCGTTTTCCACAACGCCTTTCAGTCCCAGACCGGCACCGATAATGGTCTGGCTTCTGGTGTCACGCAGTTCTTCCTGCAGACCTCTCTTCTCGGCTTCGACCATGTCCTTCAGGCGAAGGACTTCACGGTGTTTGATATTGTTTGAAAGGGCCAGGACAAAGGGATCATGGAGCATTTCAAAAAGCCGCCTGTGCTCTTCGTTGTAGTGTTTCTTTCCTTCCAAACCCAGCAACGCGATGCCCATCCGGGTTCCCTTGTGAATGAGAGGCATGACAATAAGCGATATGTCTTCGCCGAATAATTGCGTATAGGTTTTTGCGAAAGGATGAAGATTGAGCTGATTGAGAATACGTGTGTTCAGATAGTCCTTCCCATCCCCGAACAGCGGCTCTTCCGTGGCCAGAGGGATGAGGGATTCTGTCTGTGGGCGAAAGAAGCCATAACTCTCGGCCAGCATGCGTTCTGAAAGCAATTCAGGCTCTGTCTGGCTGACAAAAAGCCCATCAGCGGGTAAAAACCGGCTGAGGTATTGAAGGCATTGGGTCACGCCGATTTCCAGGTCCAGGTTTCCGCATAATCTTCGGGTGACCTGCCGGAAAAACTCGTTTCGATCATCAACGGGCTCTTTCTGGAATGGATGAAGATTTTTCTTTTCGTGTTCAGCAATGAGGATGTCTAAAACCATTTGAAGAGATTCTCTCAAGGGAAGAAGCAGGCGGGCGTGCTCCTCCGTAAATCTGTCCTTTCCTTCGGCCGTTATCATGACGGATGCATAAGATCCTGTGACGTTTTTAAAAATAATAAAAACCGCAGACCAATCAGAATATGCGGCACGCATGGATATTTCCTTTCCGACGGGATGGTTTTGCGGTTGATTGACAATATAAATATCGGGGTTGTTCCTGCTGCAGGCCAAATCTATGATGCCTGACGATGTTTCATACATGAAATTGGTTGTTTCACCTCCGTTACGCAGAACCTGGGCGATAATCCGCATCAATCGAAGATCACGGTGGTATTGGAGCCAGCTTATTTTCCATACAGGGACGATTTCTGAAATACAATTAAAGATATCAGACAGCCCTTCCTGGAGGTTACCCTCGTCGATGAGACGCCTTTTGATTTGGTCCAGTAATTGATCCGGTTTGATTCTCATAGTTCGTGAGCCTTTGTCCATAGTTTCAATATACAGTAAAATTACGATATTTTTCAACTTATTTTACCATATTTCGAAACACGTAATACGGCAATACTTAATAAATATTTGATTTATTTGAAATTATTTTTCTGACACAGATCATGCTCGTTTTTTTGTATACCAAAGAAAAAAATAACGAGAGAAAAAAGTAGTTCTTTACTCAACAAAATCCAAAAAGGAGGAAGTTTGTAGATGAATTATCAAAAGACGCGTTTCTTTTTTACGTGGATATCAATGGTTGCTATTGTTTTAACTGGAATTATGTTCAGCAGCCAGGCCTTTGCCGCCCGCACCTATTCACCCGACGGCAAAGGGTATCTTGACTATATTATCACCGATACGGGTCATGCACAGCCTTTGCTCCATCTGGAAGGCACCGGATATCAAATGGGCTTTCAGCACGGTTATCTAATGGGCGAGGCGGTCGCGGCGGTCGCATGCGATGAGTTTTTCATTGATATCGGCCGGGGGTATGTAGACATGTTGGGACCGCTCGGTCCCGTTGTCGAGGATCTCCTCTTGACAGAAATTGGAAAGCGGTTGGGCGTAAGTTATTTATTCTCCGGAAAGAAACCGGCTGACTTTATTATTGATTTTTTCAAGATGGTTGCGAAAAACAATGAAAAATACATTCCCAAGGAATATCTCGATGAAATGCACGGCATTGTTGACGGTGCCAGGGCAGCGGGGATTAATGGCCTGACCTACGAGGACGTCTTGCTCGTCAACGTCGGTTTCGATGCGCTTTTAAGCGTTGGCTATCCTATTGCCACCCCTTTACTGAATGCTGCCGATAAAGCAGGCACTCTTATCAATGGTCTTGAACTTTCATGTAACGCCTTTGTTATGGATGGCAAAGCCACCATTGGCGACAACCTCTTTTTGGGCAGAGATTTCATGTTCAGCGGCCCGGGCTTTACCGACAATCCGATTATTTTTGAAATCTACGGTAACGGAAGAAACCGAATCGTCAGTGTTGGTGTTGCAGGAATTGCGGGGGTCATCGCCGCCATGAATGAAAAAGGCCTGGGCATCGGCATGGACATGGTTCCATCCATCGATTGCACGCCGACCGACGTCGGCATGGGTACGCTGCTGACCGCCCGTGATGTCATGGCAAAGGCCAATGAGTTGAGCCAGGGTGTTTCGATGATCAAAAACTCCAAGCGAGGCGTTTCCTGGTTGTACATCCTCGCGGACGGGAAGGGCGCAGAACGCGGCGGCGTGTCGGTGGAAGTGTCGGCGAATCATGTTTCTACCAGGAACATGAAATATGCAGAAAACACATGGTTGCAGAAGCTTTTAGGGACACCTGCCCGCCAGCAGGAAAGTTATCCCGACTTCATTCTTCAAACAAATCATTACATGTTGCCGAATATGTACGCCAATTATCCCTTACACTATGTAGACCGGGGTTCAATGTATCGTTATGACAGGATGATCGAAATATTTAAAGATCCTGATCATTCCTTGGGCGGATACGGTACACATGACTTTGACAAGGCATTCGATTATATCAACTGGATGTATTTGACCGGGAATCAAACGCCGGCCAGTAAAGTCAACCAGAGCACCACCCTGTTTGATCTTACCAACCTGAGATTCAAGACCTATTGCGGACCGACATTTGGCCATGGTGTGACAGAATATGACTGGCTTGACAGAAGATGAACTGTGGGGCGAACGTTCCCGGCTGCAAATAACGGCAACAGCTCCGTGAATTCCAATAGTACCGTCCTTGAAGGTTGGAAAAAAATCAAGGTGATTTTTCACTTCGAACAATAATTCTCCCCTCCAAGCATGTATGGCGGGCATCTCCTTCGGGAGGTGTCCGTTATACGATCAAAGCAAATGCTTGTTCTTGAGGTAAAATTATGCCCGCAAGTATTCTCATCATCGGCAGCGGCGCTGTTGGCGCCCCTGGTGCATGCGGAGTGAGAGGTCGAGTTTTCGGTTCGCGATCGGGAAAGTCCCAACGCCGACATGCCCCGTACCATTTAATGATATAGTCCGTATGGCGATTACCGTGAAGAGCGACTAATCTCATTCAATGAAATGAGTTGATTTGATGATTGATAAGGATTATAATTTATTAAAATTTACCATTAGTTGTCGACACTATCATAGGGAGGTTTCGATATGCACATAAAAGGCATTTTTTTTGTTACAACAAAAACGGTTATCGTTCAGAGTTTTGGCGAGGAACGCTGGAATGCCTTTATGACCAAATTGGCCGAAAAGGATAATTTTTTCAGCAAGATGATTATGGCGATTTCTCTTGTTCCAGTGGAAAAACTAATCATTTTTTTTGATGAAATGTGTAAGGAGTTTTTCAACAACGATAAAATGGCATACGAGATATTTGGTAGGTCCGGCGCCAAACACGTTTTACATGAGGGAGGCATGTACCATTCTTATTTACTCAATAAGGATATGAAAAATTTTGTCGAGTTTGCCCTGCCTAAACTTTGGTCAACCTATTTTGACGGAGGCACAATTACCACAAAGTATGAGAACAATATCGTTCATATTAAAATCACCGGTGTTAATGTTAAATATATTTATTTCGAACATCTTCTGATGGGTTATTTTCAGCAAGCCCTTAAAGTTTTTGGTAAGAAATCTGTCGCGAAAAAGGTCAGGGGTATTGTACAGGGCGACAATGATATTTATTTTCAATTTGAACTGAAGGACTCTTGATCGTAAAAATTAAGACGCGGAAAGTGTAAAAAACGAATTTGTATTTAAAAAGGATCGTTCGTTGAAAGAAAAAAAATGAAATCACGGCGTCAAAAAGATATAGAGAAGTACCGGAGTTTTTTTGACAATATACACGACGGGTGTTTTGAAACAGACCTGGCCGGTAACTTTATTTTTTTTAATGATTCCGTCTGCCGTCTTGTCGGATATTCCAGGGAAGAATTGATGAAGATGAATGTCCGGCAATTAGCCGATAAAGAAACCCTGGAAAAAGTTTTTGCGGTCGTCAAGCAGGTTCAGATAACGGGAAAACCCGTCAAAGACTTTGGCTGGCAGGTTATCAGAAAAGACGGTGCGATCCGATACATTGAAGGATCTATATCATTGCAAAGTGATGTGTCGGGAAATCCCGCAGGTTTTTTTGTCATTGTAAACGATGTGACCGAACACAAGCAGGCACAGCAGGATCTGATTGACAGCGAGGAGAAATTTAGGGTGCTCGCCGAAGCGACGCCTACGGCAATCGCGCTCTTTCAGGATAACCGCTGGATTTACGCGAACCGGGCCGCCGAGCTGATGTGCGGGTATTCCATAGAGGAACTTCGGCAGATGAATTTCTGGGATATTGTTCATCCGGATCACAAGGCGCTTACGATCGAGCGCGGTCTAAGACGTCAGAGGGGAGAAGACGTGCCCGGCCGCTATGAGTTTAAGATTATCACCAAGGATGGCACGGAAAAATGGGTTGATTTTTCGGGCGCATCAACGATGCTCAAAGGAAGACCCGCTGCTATCATCAATGTTATTGACATTACCGATCGCAAGCAGATGGAAGAAAAATACCGCAATATTTTTGAAAATGCCCAGGAAGGCATTTACCAATCCACGCCGGAAGGGAAATTCATCCTGGCGAACCAATCCATGGCCAGAATACTGGGATACGATTCACCTGAAGATCTTATTTCCAGCATCAACGATATCGCCCGTCAGGTTTATGTCGATTATGAAGATCGCGTAAAGTTTATCAAAACGATGGAAGATCAGAATGTCACAAAAAACAATGAAGTCCGGTTCTATAAGAAGGATGGCAGCATTATCTGGGTATCGCGGACCATGCATTCGGTTCGTAATGAAAAAGGTCAGGTTCTGTATTATGAGGGAATTGTCGAGGATATCACGGAAAAGAAAGATAGTGTTGAACGGCTGCGAGATGCTTTGGGGGGAACCGTCCGGGCAATAGCTTCCCTGGTTGAAACGAGAGATCCTTACACAGCAGGACATCAGCGCCAGGTCGCGGATCTTGCCCGGGCCATCGCCGCCGAATTGGGTCTTTCACGTGACCGGATAGAAGGTCTGCGCGTTGCCGCCATCATCCACGATATAGGGAAGGTTTCTGTTCCGGCCGAAATCCTGAGTAAACCCAGTAAACTGACTAAAATTGAATTCGATCTTATCAAGACGCATGCCCAGGCAGGATTTGATATATTGAAGGATATCGATTTTCCCTGGCCTGTCGCGAGGATAGTTCTTGAGCATCACGAGCGAATGAATGGCTCCGGTTATCCAAGGCACCTGAAAGGCGATGACATTTTGATAGAGTCCCGCATTCTGTCCGTCGCGGATGTTGTCGAGGCCATGGGTTCTCATCGACCTTATCGTCCTGCACTGGGTATTGAACCGGCCCTTGAAGAGATTGAGCACAATAAGGGAATCCTTTATGATAGTGCCGTATCCGATGCCTGTCTGAAATTATTTAGGGAAAAGGGGTATCAACTAACCTAGGGCGTAAAGCAATCCTGCAAAACGATTTAAAGTTAATCCTTTTTAGTAGGGATTTCCTTTCCACTGGATGGCGGGCAAGAGACGCACTCTTATGTGTCAAGATGATTCAGGAAAGGACACAGTACTTTGCGGAGGCTGGGAACCAATAGATTCCCGAGACCGAAACACAAACCGGCGTTCCATCATCAGCTCGATCATGGTTTGGAGAAATTACTACTAGCGGTCGTTAACATCGGCGGATTCGAAACGTCCGGCGATTTGGCAACCGAATGCGAAACCATCCTTACCCGGAAAGGTTATCCGTTGCCTCATTAATAAATGTTACCGGGAGAAGGATGGGTTGATAAGCGTCTGATAATCGTATTGACTAAATATTCTTTTTTAAATATGGTCTCAACAAATGTACAAACGGGTGATGGAGTTCACCTGAAATAACCGCAATTATTGCTGATAACTCCTGCAGAAAATACATCTGCGGGAGTTTTTTATTATGGATAATATCTTAACCCAACGTTCTGTTCCCGAAATTCGCAATCATTTAAAAATCATTGCGGATACCTGCTCGCGTTTCCAGATGCTTTCTTTGAACCGTCAACTGGAAGCCGCGCAATCTCTGCTCGCTGAAAATCCTCCCATCGATATTGCCGTGCTGGGACAATTCAAGGCGGGGAAAAGTTCTTTCTTAAACAGTCTTTTGGGGCAGAGTGTTTTGCCCGTCGGCGCCATTCCGGTGACCACGGCCATCACCCGTCTGCAATATGGAGCCGAAGAAAAGGTCATTGTGCGGCACTTTGACGGACATACCACCGAAGTCCCTCTGACCGAGATTGTAAAATTTACGTCTGAAGCCGAAAACCCGGGTAATTCGAAAAACGTGGCGATTGTCGATATTGAACTGCCTTCGCTGCAAAAATATTCCGGCCTGCGACTCGTGGACACGCCGGGGCTGGGCAGCGTTTACAAATATCATCAGTCCGCTTCGGAAGAATGGCTTCCGTCCGTCGGCACGGCGCTGCTGGCGGTGAGTGCCGACCGGCCCTTATCGGAACATGATTTGGAACTCATTCGCGAACTCATCGCGCACACACCGAATATTATTTTATTGCTGACCAAAACCGACCTTCTTTCGCCGGATCAGCAAAAGGAAGTGATTGCATTTTTTCAGGCAACGCTGCAACGGGAACTGCACCGGACATTGCCGGTTTATCTGTATTCGACCAAAGGCCATACGGACGCCTACAGGAAACTGATTGAAGAAAATATTTTGAGAACAATCTGCGCCAATCGCGATTCCGAATTCCTGAGGATTCTGAATCATAAAGTCCGGTCTTTAGCGCAAAGCTGTCAGGGCTATCTCCAGATTGCCCTGAATTCATCGTTGCAGGCCGATATGAATCGGGAGAATCTGCGCAACCGGATTCTGAATGAAAAAGTCAGCGAAGATATCGTGCGGGAAGAACTGGGCATCATTTCCCGCGAACATCAGCGGCAAACCAGACCGATTATTGAAGCGTATCTGGAAAAGTTCAAATCTCCGCTGACAATAAAAGTCATGAATAAATTGGAAAGAGACATTCCATCATGGAAGGGAAGCCTCTGGTCGTTATCCCGAAAATACGAGTCCTGGGTGTCGGAGACGCTTTCCGAAGAAATGCGCCTGATTTCGAAAAACGAACATCGCAATTTTCTGGGAACCATGAAGAAAGCGCACGCGGCTTTTTCCCGGTCGCTGGAAGCCTTCTGCAATTTTCTGGGAGATAACATTGAAAACGTGCTGGGCGTAAAGATGACGGAAGTTCAATGGAAAATCGATGTTGCGGAACCCGACCATCCGGATATTTCCTTTACCAAAACATTTGATATCCATCTGGACCTGATCTGGTTTCTGATTCCCATGATGTTGTTCCGCGGGATTTTCGAACGGCATTTTATGGAGGGCATTCCGAAGGAAGTGGAAATCAATCTGTCACGACTTGCCTACCAGTGGGAAAAAAGCATCAACGCCGCCATCGAAGAAATGCGCGTGCAGGCCATCAACTATATCCATGAAGAACTGGCGACGATAGATGCGTTGATTTCCGGAACGAAAGGACAAACCGAAGACATCAGAAAACTTATCGCTCAAATCGAAAAATTTTCTATGTAATTTTCATAATCATCAGAAGTTTTACAGAAGCATTATGTTGTTTGTCGGGCGTCAAATCGAAAAGAAGAAAATTATGGAAGCGCTGAGTTGCGGTGGAAATATTATTCTCGACGGAAAGTTCGGTATGGGACGAATCCGTTTAATCAGGGAAATAGCAAGGCTTGCTGATGAAAGAAAATTTGTTTTTGTCGATTTCAGTCAAACGCTCGGGGAAATGAGCGAAAAAATCATGAAAACGATGGGCATTTCCCGAAGAATTAAAAATCAGACAAAACAAATGGGCTATAAATCCATGCGTTATCGAATCGCCAACGCAAACACCTCAAAGCGGTACAAGCCGGTTATTGTTTTCGACAACATCGCGAAAATAACCGCTCAAAAAAAGATATTTCTTCACCATCTGATTCTGGAGCGGTATTTTCAATTCATTGACGTTGTGGAAAACTTTTTACCGCAAAAAGATTTGTTTGATCTCAAGGCGCAACTCATGCCTGCAACAACCTTGAATCTGCGGTACCTTAAACAACAGGATGTTCAAAATCTTTTGCGAATTGATGCAGAACAACATCTTGCCGCCTGGAATGATCATGATATCCGCGATTTGGCTTCCTTGTCGGAAGGCTATCCACTGGGATTAAAATCAATGTTAGAAAAAAAGACAATTCCCGCAAAAAGAAGAGAGATCGTGCAGGAAACTCATTATTAGTGATGAAGCGGAAAGCATCTTTAACCATGCTCCAAGCAATAGTCGAACATATCGGAAAGAGCCTGCACGGTTTCCTCGCCCTTACCTTCTTCTAAAAGCGACGTGAAGCGCTCCAGATACTCAACGGTTTTTTCAGCACCCAGAATCCTGATGGAGCCTTCCCAGAGCAGTATGCCGATATCCCGGAAAGCGTTCATCACGACCGGGAAAAACGTATTGCCGCTCCTCAGGCAGATGAAGCGATGGAAGCGAAAAAGCATCTGCGCCATTTCATTGCGGTTTACGCGCTCCTGCTTCGAGCTGTATTCCCGGATTTCGTCAATCATACGCCGAAGTGTCGCGATATCTTCCTGTGTCCGTGACTTCGCGAACATCCGTACCGCTTGCCCCTCCACGGCCAGACGCATTTCAACCAGCGATTTGGTGGTTTCACGATCCAGCCGTCCGCCGTTGAATTTGAGAATCGCGGCCAGGGTTTCAAATGTGCCCTTCTCCGCGTAATTCGCCACAAATGTACCCTGACGTCCGTTTACACTGACAAATCCCATCCGCTCAAGCTCTTTCAAGCCGGCATGGATAACCGTCTTGGATACTTTCATCTGCTCGGCAAGTTCCCGCTCGGAAGGCAGACGGTCGCCTACCGCCAGTTTGCCGGAGAGAATCATTGCCACGAACTTTTCCACAAACAAATTCCGGATGGTTGGCGCAACAATCGCATCAAATTGCATCATAATTTACCTCCTGTTATATGGTCAGACCACGACCATTTATTTTTTTTAACACATATATACCTGTTTTACAAGTTTTTTATTGACATCATTAATTCATCGATGTAACTATTATTCATCGTGGTTAGACCATGTGATTGTACTCGAAGAATTACGTAACCGGGGCAAAACCTGGCAGGCATAGAACAAGGAGGAAAGAACAATGGCTACAAGAAAAAAAATCGTGGCTCTCGCGCAGAAGATCGCGATGTCCCAAAAAGAGTTCACGGAGCAGGATCCGGAATATTACGCACTGGAATGCGTGGTTTCGGATGAACAGGCGGACGTGGCACTAAATATGAAGGTCCGCGTTCCCGTCTCACCGGAAAAACTTTCTCAAAAGTGCGGCAAGTCCCTTGAGGAGACGACAAGGATTCTGGAGGAGCTTCTTGTTATTGGAGTCGTGGAAGCCACCCGTGAACATGGCGAGCTGGAGTATGTACTGCCCATTTTCGTGCCGGGCGTCATGGAATTCATGGTGATGAATGTCGAGCAGGTGGAAAAATTTCCGCAGATCGCCCGTGCGTTTGAGCAATTGAGTCTTCAGCCTTTGAAAGGGGCCACACCGATGATTCCCGTGGGCGGAGGCGGCATGGGCATGCACGTCATTCCCGTTGAAGAAGCCATTCCTGCGGACACCACAACCGCTTCCTACGAACAACTTTCCTACTGGCTGAAGAAATATGACTGTTTTGCCGTTGGAGACTGCTCATGCCGTGTCACGCGACGCCTGATGGGTGAAGGCTGCGGCCATCTGGAAAAGGACATGTGCATCGCCGTCGGCGACCTGGCCGAATTTGCCGTAAAGACCGGAAGGGCGCGTACGATCAGCTATGACGAATGCCTTGGTATCCTCAAAAAGGCGGAGGATAACGGCCTGGTGCATCAAGTGACCAACGTTGACGGGTCGGACAAGATCTTCGGCATCTGCAACTGCTGCCGCTGCTCCTGCTTCGGTCTCCGCACGTCGCAGTTCTTCAACACACCCAATATGTCCCGCTCCAACTTCGTGGCAAAGATTGACAATGAAAAATGCGTCGCCTGCGGGCAGTGTGTGGAATACTGTCCCGCCAACGCGGTCAAACTGGGACAGAAGATCGCCTCCAAAACCCCCATCGTACAGCCGGAAACCATCCTGCCCGACGACCACGAATGGGGCAAGGAAATGTGGAATCCCAATTACCGCGACAGCAAGGTCAACGTGGTGCCTACCGGCACTGCGCCCTGCAAGGTCAACTGTCCCGCGCACATCGCCGTGCAGGGCTATATCAAACTGGCCGCGCTCGGCAAATACAAAGAAGCACTGGAACTTATCCGCAAGGAAAATCCGCTGCCGGCTGTCTGCGGGCGCATCTGCAACCGCCGCTGCGAGTTCGAGTGTACCCGCGGCGATATCGACCAGCCCATCGCCATCGACGAAATCAAGAAGTTCATCGCCGACCAGGAACTCAACCCCGCGACGCGTTTCATCCCGGAGAAAATGCACAATTACGGTAAGAAGATCGCCATTGTGGGTTCCGGTCCTGCGGGTCTTTCCTGCGCCTATTATCTGGCCGTGGACGGGTATAACGTTACCGTCTTTGAGAAGGAGAGCCGTCTCGGCGGTATGCTTACACTGGGCATCCCTTCTTTCCGTCTGGAAAAGAACGTCATTGACGCGGAGATCGACATCCTGAAAGAAATGGGCGTGAAATTCAAGACCGGCATCGAGATCGGTAAGGATGTCACGATTCCGGCATTAAGAACGGAGGGCTTTGAAGCCTTCTACATCGCGATCGGTGCGCAGGGAGGCAGGAAGCTTGGCATTCAAGGTGAAGACGCCAAGGGCGTCATTTCCGGCGTGGATTTTCTCAGAAAGATCAATCAGGGTATGTCTGCCGACATCAGCGGCAAGGTTGTGGTCATCGGCGGCGGCAACGTTGCCGTGGACGTGGCAAGAGCGGCCGTCCGCACGGATGCGGCCTCCGTAGCGATGTACTGTCTCGAGTCCGAAAAAGAGATGCCGGCCTCCGCTGACGAGATCGAGGAGGCGAATGAAGAAGGCATCAGGATCCACAACGGCTGGGGGCCGCAGCGATTTATTGTCGAAGACGGCAAGGTCAGAGGTGTGGAATTCAAGAAATGCACGGCCGTGTTTGACGCAAACGGCCGGTTTGCGCCGACGTATGACGAAAACGAAACCGTCACAGTCGAGGCCGATTGTGTTCTCGTTTCCATCGGGCAGTCCATTCTCTGGGGCGATTTGCTTGTCGGCCTTAGTGTCGATCTCAACGGCAACGGCACCGCTAAAGCCGACGATCTGACGTATCAGACGCGCGAAGCGGACGTTTTTGTGGGTGGTGACGTCTTCACCGGTCCGAAATATGCCATCGACGCGATCGCCGCGGGGAAGCAGGCCGCGATTTCATTGCACCGCAAGGTGTGGCCGGGCCAGAGCCTGACCATTGGCCGTGACCGCCGGGTTTACAAAATGCTCGACAAGGGCGATGTTGTTGTTGACGATTACGACCACACGCCGCGTCAAAAGCCGAACCGCAACCCGGCGGACGTGAAGGCATGTTTTATTGATCAAAGATGCACCTTCACCGAGGAACAGATGAAGAAGGAAACGGAGCGTTGCCTGGGCTGCGGTGTCAGTATTGTGGATCAGAATATCTGCCTCGGCTGCGGCGTATGCACCACAAAGTGCAAGTTCGACGCGATTACACTGGAAAAGAAGTTTGACGGCAAGATGATTCCGCTGGAAAAAGCACCGGAGACCATCATGTTATATGCGGCGGAGCGCCAGCAGAAAATCGCAGAGCGCATCAGGAAAGAACAGGCCGTGAATCAATAGAAAAAAAAGGGGGAGCCGGTTCAGGCCGGTCCCGCCCGCAATTCAAACAGAACGAACTTCCCCCCGGGTATCCTTCAAACGTCAAAAAAAAACATGGGAAAGCCCCTCCGGAAGGAGGGGCTTCAATGAATGAAAAGATTGAAAAACAATCGTTGTTATAAACCTGTTACTGAATCCGTCTGTACGGCAAACCGGCAGTATATCCGGCATTGGAAAGATTAGAGGTTGCCTGTCCGGAGGCAGCCCAGGACCACCCGACAATCGCCTGCCAGCCTCTCATGGTTGTCGTTGCGCCGGTCCAGACACGATTATCTGATGCATCTTCCAATGAACCTGAAGCGTCATAAGTATTGATTTGATACATCGGGTATAGAGCGTGAACCTGATACATCATCATGAGCGTGTAAAGGTCAACGGAAATCTTATAAAGGGTTGTTCCGTCTCCGGGATTAATGAAGGTGCCTGCACCTGTCGGAATGTTGCCATTCATACCGTAGTTTGGACTCAACGGATTGGCATCCGTCGGACAGAGATAAACGTCATAGCCCATACCCGATAAAGAAGTGGTCGGAAGAATTTTAACGTAGATTCCGGCATAGTTGATGACGAATTCATCTTTAGGCGTTCCTCCCATGAGGGCCATTCCCAGTTGCAACGATATGCCGACGGCGGTGTAAATGTCCGCGCCTTTAATGTAAGTCGTCAGAAGCGGATAACCCATCGCACTGGTGTCCAGAGGATCTCCGCCTAAGGGTAATACATTGTATAGATCCGCAAAGGAAATATTGGGAAGGGGCGATACCGCCAACGGATCGCGGATGACTCCGCCCGGAACAAAAGCAATCTGGACACGATTAGGATCACCGGTTGACTGAGTCATTGCGACATTCGCGCCTACCGCGCCGTACTGGACGTAAGCGGATGCCCATATTCCATTGATGGCATTTCTGTAGGAATCAGCCGCAAGATTACCCAGAACCGATTCTCCCACCGTAAATCCCGGTGTAATAGAGTCTGACGTTATGGGAGCATCATTGATGGCCACCGTATCAAGAATCGAATCCACGCCGGTTAATCCAAGTCCGCTAAAGGCAGGGGCAAGAGCGGCGTCAAGGGCGGGGTTAAAGACACCCGATACGACATAGACCATCGTTAAATCACCCGGAATGCTGCTGTCAATCAGTGCATTTGTAGATTTGTAGCTTTTGATCTTACCGGTACGTTTGCTTACCTGAAGGTCAAGTCTTGCCACATGTTCACCGTAAGCACCCGGCTCAACCAGGATGGTATCACTGTCAGCAGAAGCTTTAACGGCTGTTTGATTGATATGAAGATGACCGGAAAGAATGACATCAATACCGGAAACATGTTTGGCAAGTTCCGCATCATTGCCTATGGCGTAACCCGTTGCGGGATCCACGGTGAATCCCTCATGAGAGAGGAGAACAATCGTTTTCGCGCCGGCTGCTCTTAAGGCATTCACCTGAGTTTGAAGCGCTGCATAGGCAGCAGCAGAATCAGGATGACCGGAATCAAAGCTCAGGGGCACGGCATTGGGAGAATCGAATACCGCATTGGAACCCATGCGTCCGAGAATACCAATTTTGATACCGGATTTATTGACAATGGTGCTTTTCACAATGGTCCCGTTGCCGACAAACGCATTCATGGCGGGAGAAGCACTTGTATCCATATTGCTGGCAACGATTGGCGTCGTGAAGGGCGCTGATGTATTGTTTTTCGCCAGGGTGATAAATCCGGCCAGGGCATCCGGACCTAAATCGGTTTCATGATTGCCGAGGGTCACGGCATCATAATTCATCAGAGAAAAAAACATGAAAGAAAGCGGAGTCGAAGCCAGCGTCATGGTATAAACCGTGCCCATCGTAAAATCACCCGTATCACAAAGCAGCACTGTGCTGGCACCTTTTTCATTCCGAACAGAATTAATATATGAAGCGATACGTGCATACCCTCCGAGGACGGTATCCTCACCTTTAACAACCGGAGAATATGACGCTGCGGAACCATATCCGCCGGCATGGTCATGAATATCCGATGTCTGAAGGATGGTAAGCGAAACATCACCTTCACCGCTTGTACTGCAACTTACGATGGCCAGCGCAAACATTAAGACAATGGCAAGCAAAACTCTTAATTTTTTCATAAGATGCTCTCCTTTCACAGATAAAATTTTTTCTCCGGTGTGTGAAAGTATAAGGAGACCATTTTCGCTTGTCAAGGGATATTAAATAGGATGACAGGGCAGGCAGAAGTGACAAAGGAAGTTTTTCTATGCACGATTCATCCCCCGTCGTCGAAGACGCCCTTTAGGTGCTTCGCTTCCGGGATACTTCCCAATCCCTATTGATAAGGATTGGATAGTTCGGCTAAAGCTTCATATCTTCAGCGCGTCTCACGACCACTTATGTCTCGAGCATCATTACATTCGCTCTCGACGAGTCTCATTACCATTCACTATTTACCATTCACTTCTTCTGCACTGTTTCCAGAATGGCCTCCACACGGGTGCGGATCTGTTCCACATCGCCCTGCGAATAATCCGTCTCAATTTTTAAAAAAGGCATTTTATGCTTTCCTTCAACATGCGCCTTTACCTTTTGTGATTCAATATTATAGGAATGACAGGCATGCAGCACGACATCGATTACAACATCCAGATGATATTTATTGATCATTCTGTCCAACTCCTTCAGACGACGCGTGTTCGGTGTCATGCAGGAACAGGGCAACTCCAGATAGCGTTGAGAAACTGCCACGTAAGGCTTCTTTGTGTTTTCCTCAATAAATCCTGAATAGGCCTTCATACCCGTGCAGGAATCCAGACAAACGATCGCACCGCCAGCCTCTTCGATAACCTTGAACACTTTGGTCGCATCGCCTCCCACGGGACAGCCGGTAACCAATACGCGTGGCGACTCTTTTTTGCCGTGATAGACACCATCGGCGACACGCTGTTTAAGTGTGGTCAAGGCGACTTCCAATACCGGCAGCATATCTTCGGTCGTGGCCACCTGACCAAGATACGTTAAATCGTAAACTTCCTGCCAGGAAATTGGAGACGGCGTAAGCGCCGCGAACTCAAAAATCTGATTGAGCAGTTTATTTTTCAGATTCGTGTTTTTAATTTCCTGCTCGATGGCCGCATTTGTGATTTTGCAGTCAAAAGTATTCTCCAAAAATCCGCCCAGTTTTTTAATCATATTGCTCCAATTGTCCCGGGCTTCCTTCTGATCGGGCAGTTGCGGCAGATCCATCACATGCGTCGGCTTGATATCCGCGATAAATTCAAACATTTTCTTTTTGCCGTCGCAGGTTGTTTCGGCAATTACCGCTTCAGAAATGGCATAAAACGGGCAGGTATCCGTTCTGATAAATCCATAACTCGATTTGATGAGCGGACAGAGATTCGCCGGCAGCACTTCCTCGCCTGCCGCAATCGTTTTATCGGCAAACGCGCATAAAACCGCCGGTACAAGGCCCGCGGCGCGGATCACTTCCATAGGCGCATAGCCACAATAAATTCCAACAACGTGTTTTCCTTTTTCCCGTTGCGACTGAATATAACTCAAGCACCGCTTTGATGGTTCACCGGCAAAACCGTCGTGAACCAGCGGCTCAATTCCTTCTTTCATGCTAACGCCTCCTGCATGTATTGCAGGTTAGCGATATATGATTCACCCCCGGGAATCCAATAGATAATAGTTATAATAATAGACTTATTATTACTATTATGAATTTGCGGATTCAGAATGTGCGATGCTATGGAAACACCATCACCGGAGATCGATCAAAAGTTTTTCCCGTGAAAACAAAATATGAAAAAAATTAGGAGAGAAACATGCAAACGTTTTTAAATTATCGTATTAAAATAGTCCTGACTTTTATGATGATTCTCATCGGCGCCGCCTCTTTCGTTTGCGCCGAGACTGTCTTTCCCACAATCAGCACCGATGAATTGAAATCTATGATGGATAAGAAGGATAAATTCACCTTGATCGATTCGAGAACGGCACCGGAATACGCAGAATCGCATATTGTTCAATCCGTCAACATCCCGGATAAAAAGCTTCAGGAGAATCTAGCCCTCCTTCCGGCGGATAAAAGTTCGCTTCTGGTTATTTACTGTAACGGCGTCAAATGCGGCAAAAGCAAACGTCTGGCGCTGCAACTTGAACCGATGGGTTTCTCCAACATAAAAATTTATCTGGAGGGCATTCCCGTCTGGGAAGAAAAAAATCTACCGTTGGTTACGGGACCCGATTATAACAAAAAGATAGAAGCGACCATCATCAAGCCGGAAGAACTCAATAAATTGATTACCGAAAAGAAAGACGATTATGTTCTGGTCGATGTGCGGGACGCTTCTGAATATAAGGAAGGGCATATTCCGACAGCCATCAACATTCCTTCAGAAACCTTTGCCGCCGGCTCCGGGGTGCTGCCTAAAGAAAAGAAGATTATCGTTTATTGCAATACAGGAAGCCGAAGTTATCTGGCCTATAAAAAATTAATCCAGCTTGCCTATCCGAACATCAATCAGGCTCTTCTGGCCAGTTGGAAAGAAGCGGGACTGCAGGTTGAGAAGTAAACCATACAGGATTTCATCGCCATGGATAAATTACAAAACAAATCGAAATTATAAAAACGAAAGGAGATATGGAATGACAGATTATACACAAATGTGGTCGGATATGGGACTGGATTTGAAAGGTCATGACGCTTTGCTTTCGGTTCTTGGCGGAGCCTATACGGACATTTTCCTTTCGCAGAAAAACAGGCCGGAAGGGATGAAGTATTTTGATTTTGTAATGAGCGAAGTTCATGGACTGCGCATCAGGGAACTGATGGACGCGAAGGCTCAGGGCAGGAAAGTGATCGGCTCTTACTGCGTTTTCGTGCCGGAAGAACTGATTCTTGCTGTTGATGGCGTTTCCGTCGGATTGTGCGCCGGCGCGGAATTCAATTTTGAGGGCGCGGAAACCTTTCTTCCCCGCAACACCTGCTCGCTGATCAAATCGGCATTCGGATTCAAACTGGGCAAGGTCTGTCCCTACCTGGAAGCCAGTGACGTGGTGGTGGGCGAAAACACCTGCGACGGCAAAAAGAAATCCTATGAAATGCTGGCGACTCTGGTCAACGACTTGTATGTGATGGACATGCCCCAGATGAAATCGGAATCTGGAAGGGCCTTGCTCAAGGAAGAATACCGGAAGCTGATCACCAAGTTGGAGAAAGTCAGCGGGAAAAAAGTAACCGTTGAATCGCTGCAAAAAGGAATTGATATCGTCAATGCCAAACGAAAGGCCGTCAGAAGATTGACCGAACTGCGCGCCGCCGATCCGGCGCCGATTTCCGGGCTGGATGCCCTGTTGGTCAATCAGGTCTTCTTCTATGACGACCCCGTACGCTTTACCGAATCGGTCAACAAACTCTGTGACGAACTCGAAGAAAGAGTGAAGAAAGGCACAGGCGTCTTCCCGAAAGGAACGACAAGACTCATTGTTTCCGGATGCCCCATGGCCGTGCCCAACTGGAAGCTGCCCATGCTGATTGAATCGAGCAACGCGGTCATCGTCGGGGAAGAATCGTGCGTGGGCGAACGCGGCGCGCGCTGGATGACGGAAATCAAGGGCAAGACGGTGGAGGAACTGATGGACGCAATCGTTGACCGATACTTCAATATCGACTGCGCGATTTTTACGCCCAATCCGTCGCGAACGGAATATGTAAAAGAAATGGCGAAAAAGCTCAAAGCGCAGGGTGTTATTCATTACAGCCTGCAGTTCTGCCAGCCGTACATCATGGAAAGCGGACCGGCGGGCAAAAATCTGGAAAGTTCCGGCGTGCCGACACTTCTTTTGGAGACCGATTACTCGCAACAGGATGCGGGACAGCTCAAGACCAGAATTGAAGCCTTTGTGGAACGGCTGCATAAAAAATAAAATAGAATTTATATCACTTAAGTCCTGTCCTGAAGCGCCTACCGTATTTCAATGCGGCAGGCGCTTTTCTGATCTGGTCAAGTAAAAACGGACACCTTGTTAAGCTGCATTTGCCAACATAAAACTCTTTTCAAAATCATTCGGTTGTTTGTATCCTAAATACGAATGAAGACGCTGACTGTTATAAAACATTTCAATATACTTGATCACATCATTTCTGGCATCGTTTCTTGTCCGGTATAGCATATCAGACGTCCATTCTGTTTTTAAACTGTGAAAGAAACTCTCAGCAACAGCATTATCCCAGCAATCGCCTTTTCGACTCATACTGCAGATCATGCCGTAGATACCCAAGAGCTTGCGGTAATCACCACCGGCATATTGGCTGCCACGGTCAGAGTGATGGATCAATCCTTTTTCCGGTTTCCGTCGCCAATAAGCCATTGAAAGGGCATCCTTGACCAGAGACGCCTTCATCCGGTTGCTCATAGCCCAACCGATCACTTTACGCGAGAACAGGTCAATGATCACGGCCAGATACAGCCATCCTTCCATGGTCCACAGATAGGTGATATCGCTACACCAAACGGTGTCAGGGCGATCCACATTGAAATTTCGATTCAGAAGATTAGGGGCCACGGGCAGATCATGTTTACTGTCTGTTGTTATTCTGAATCTCCTGCGGCGCTTTACAAATATACCGGCTTTTTTCATTAGGCTCCGGGCTCGATACCTGCCCACATCATGCCCGTTAGAACGGAGTCTGGCTGATGTTCGGCGTGAACCATACGACCCCCGGGTTTCGCTGTGGATCTGCCGAATGATTGATAATAAAACAAAGTCCTTGTCTACTTTTATAGTAAAATCTGTTTTCAAATATTGATAGTATCCACTCCGGCTGACGCCCATAACCCGGCACAAAATGGTTATGGGGTAGGCCTTCCTCTGCTGCCGGATAAAGTCATATTTTACATCGACTCTTTGGCAAAGAAGGCCGCGGCTTTTTTTAAAATTTCATGCTCCATCCGCAAACGCTTGTTCTCTTTCCGTAATTGATTCAGCTCTTCTTTCTCCGTTATCATATGACCTTTGCCAGGAAATGACTGAGCCTTGTCTTGGTTAAACTGCTTTTTCCATCGCCGCAATAGATTCGGATGAAGATCAAGATTCCGGGCTGCTTCTGAAACCTTGTATCCCTGCTCGGTTACAAGGTTAACCGCATCAATTTTAAATTGCTTCGTATGGCTCCTTCGCTTTGCTGTCATGCCGCACCTCCAAAAGTTTATTCTTTATAACACTCTTTTCGAGGTGTCCACAATCACTGTACCAGTTCATTTCTTTACTATGGGATTGAATGAATTTATCAATGTGCCTATTTTTTTACGTTTGCTGCTTTTAATCCAAATCCAGATCTCGTTCATTTGAAATTCGTAATCTTTTCACTTTTGGCGCTTCGCGGGCTTCATCCGGCACGGCGGGCAGCTCGGCTGCCGTAAATAAATCGTTTTCCAGAACCGCGTCGAATAATTCTTTTTGTTTTGTATGACCGGCAATTGTGATTTCAAGAATCCAGAGAAGCTCCGGAACTCCCGTGTAAACTCGCGCGTTCATACACGAGGCCGAATGTCATCCAGCGGCGAGGATTTATTTCCGTGAAATTTGTCAGATGAAATCATCAAACGATGAACAGAGGTCTCAAAAGAACGGATGTCTCCAAGCTCGGGCAATGCAGCCTTTGGTGCCGAACACCATATCTTGTGGCACAATATTCTTGACACCAAAAAGTACCTACGATGTCCTGGCAGTCAACAGGGAAAAATTAACACCATCTTACGACCGGTCTGACATGATCGGTAAATATTTCGCGTAACGGGGGGAGAGATCCTTCGTCGCGATGTTTTCGTATTCGCGAGCAAACATATTCCAGACATCGGAAAGCGCGCGGCCAAGCGCGGCGGCCGCCGCGGATTCGAATCCGACCGCACCTTTACGAAACTCCTCGATAAAGACGTTCCGGTAGCGTTCCATCCGGTAGGGCGGACCTTTTTCTCCCTGTCTGAGCAGGCGGAAAAACGCCGCGGCCTGCGCACGTGAAAGCGGCATGAAGGACGGCTCCAGATGCAAAAGGTGCCTGGCCCAGCGGGCAAATAAAAGCGGTCCAAACGTTTCGCTGTCGATTATCGCGGGTCCGGATGCGATTTGGGTCAGACGCGCCAGCATCCGGTCGAGCGCTTCCACCTGAACCAGCCGTTCTTCTGTTTTTTTCACATCGCCATAACTTTCAAAGGGCCGGTATGCTCCGGCCGCGTCGGGATCGAAGCACAGGGGCCGCGCAACCAGCAATCCTTCTAGAACATCGGACCAGGGCGATCCCCAGAAATCAAGACTCCGCCCCATTCGTGAAAACCAGCTCTCCGCCGTCCAGCGCTTTGCGCGTTGCTGCAGTTTCACGGCAAAACCATATCCCACGCGGAAAATCGTCATGAGTGAATGATCGCCGAGCAACTTTGCCGCTCGGTTCGCATCACCGCCGCACAGCGCTTCGAGCGCCAGGTGTAAATAGCCCGCCACCTGTCTTCCGATGCGGTCGAGGCCTTCGTCATCGTCCACGCATGCATAGGAATCGGCGGCAATGAGCGTGTTGCAAAGCGTCGTAAACCCCAGACGGATGCGGTCTGCCTCCAGCGGATCAGTAAGAAGTCCGACCGCTTCTTTCAGAAATGCGAAAGCCTCAATGTTCGAAAAAGACGCGATGGGGATCATGCCTTTTCCCTCGGCAACAGCAAGTGCTCCGGGCATGGCTGGCTTGCTTTCGCTTTGCAGCGCGAACGGCTCAAGCGGTGCGTAAACGGCCAGAGCTTCCTCGTAGGGGGCAAACCCGTATTCGGCCAACCGTGAGCTGCGCAGGCGGTAGAGTTCTTCTTCCGTTTCAGCAGGCAAATATAAGGAGAGATTTAAAAGCAGCGCCCGGTAAGCTTCGTCGTTCTCGCGGGCCAGAACGCGCAGAAAATTTTCAAGCAGGTGCGCTTCGTCCGGATCGGCGGCCTTGATGTAAAAGGTACCGTCGAGCGTAAAGTAGCCGGACGGGATGTCCCATTCCCCCTCCTCATCCCGAAAGAGGATATGCGCCCGGCGTAAAAGAACCAGAGAAGCCAGATCACCCTGCTCGGAAAAAATCCATTCCGCCAGCCGCGGCGCGTTCACGCGGGCCAACCGCTCAAGCCAGGCAAGTGTTTTGGGAGTATCCAGGCTGTCGCGACGCCAGGTTTCCAAATCCAGAAGATACTGCCATTGTTCGCCGGACGCCGCGGCCAAGACGGGCAGAGCGTCCTCCTCGCCGATCCGTTTGACCAGCCGGAAAAAGTCGTCCGGCGGCAGGCTTCGGACAAATTCCTCTGTCCGGTCCATCTCCAGAATTACGCGAATCAGATCCCCGCCGGGCCGCCTTAACAATCCGCGGATGTCCGCCGTTGCAGAAGCAGGAGAAGTCGTCATGATCCATACTTGTTCCGTTACACAGGGCGCCGCGGCGTGAGGCGCAAGACGCCGGAACCGGGCGCCCCTGCAGTTACAGTTTAGTAGTCGTAGTCTCCCATGTCCGGCGGCGCGGCCGGTGCAGGGGCCTTCTTCGGTTTTTCCGCAATCATCGCTTCGGTGGTCAGAAGCAGCGACGAAACGGACGCGGCGTTTTGGAGGGCAAAGCGCGCGACCTTGGTCGGATCGATAATGCCCGCACTGACCATATCCACGTATTCACCGGTATCCGCATTGAAGCCATGGTTGCCTTTGAGCTCTTTCACCTTTTCCACGACGATCGTGCCTTCATAGCCGGCATTGGCGGCAATCTGCCGCAGAGGCGCGGTTAGCGTCCGGCGAACAATCTCGAGCCCCTGCTTTTCTTCCTCGGGCAGATCGACTCCGTCGAGCGCCTGGATCGCCCGGATATACGCCACACCGCCACCGGGAATGATACCTTCCTCCACGGCCGCCTTCGTCGCATTGAGAGCGTCCTCCACCCGGGCCTTCTTTTCCTTCATTTCGACTTCGGTGGCCGCTCCGACTTTGATCACCGCAACGCCCCCCACGATTTTGGCCAGTCTCTCCTGAAGCTTTTCCCGGTCGTAATCGGACTTCGTCTCCTCGATTTCGGTCCGGATCTGCTTCACCCGGGCTTCGATGTCGGACCGGCGTCCTGCGCCGTCCACAATCGTGGTGTTGTCCTTGTCGATTTTCACCTTCCGGCAGGTACCCAGATCCTTGAGCGTCGCGTTTTCCAACTTCACGCCCATATCTTCGGAAAGGACCTGCCCTCCGGTAAGGATGGCGATATCCTGCAGGATTGCCTTACGCCGGTCGCCGAAACCGGGTGCCTTAACGGCGGCGCATTTCAGCGTACCGCGCACCTTGTTGACCACCAGCGTGGCAAGGGCTTCGCCTTCCACCTCTTCGGCAATGATCAAAAGCGGCTTACCCGTCTTGGCGATCTGCTCCAGCAGCGGTACCATGTCCTTCATGCCGGAGATTTTCTTTTCGTGAATGAGGATGTACGGATCCTCAAGCAGAACTTCCATCTTGTCGGCATCCGTCACGAAGTAAGGCGAAATGTAACCGCGGTCAAACTGCATGCCCTCGACGATCTCCAGCGTGGTCTCCATGCCTTTGGCTTCCTCAACAGTAATCACGCCGTCCTTGCCCACGCGATCCATCGCCTCCGAAATCATGTCGCCCACGGTCTTGTCGTTATTGGCCGAAACCGTGCCGATCTGCGCGATCTCGCTTTTATCGGCGACCTTTTTCGACTGCTTTTTGAGCTCTCCAACCACGGTTTCCACGGCCTTGTCGATGCCGAGTTTCAGCATCATGGGATTGGCCCCCGCAGCGGTGAGCTTTGCGCCTTCCCTGTAAATCGCCTGTGCCAGCACCGTGGCGGTGGTCGTTCCATCACCCGCCTTGTCCGAGGTTTTGGACGCCACTTCCTTGACCATCTGAGCGCCCATGTTTTCAAATTTATCTTCCAGTTCAATTTCCTTGGCGACCGTCACGCCGTCCTTCGTGATCTGGGGGGTTCCCCAGGTTTTCGATATGATGACGTTGCGCCCTTTCGGCCCCAGCGTGACTTTTACCGCGTTGGCCAGCGTATCCACGCCCAGCATCACTTTCTGCCGGGCGTCGGTTGAATATTTGATTTCTTTTGACGTCATAGAAAAACCTCCTTACGATTCGAGTACTGCCAGAATATCGTCTTCCTTCATAATCATGATTTCCCGGTCACCCATTTTGACTTCCGTCCCGCCCCACTTGGTAAAGAGCACTTTGTCGCCTTCCTTTACTTCCGGTGCGATCCGGTTGCCGTCCTTGTCGTGACGGCCGGGTCCCACGGCCAATACCTTTCCCTCCTGCGGCTTTTCCTTGGCCGTGTCCGGGATGATGATGCCGCCGGGCGTTTTTTCTTCACTTTCCAGACGGGAAACGATGATCCGGTCATGCAACGGTTTGATATTCATTCTTTCTAACCTCCATAAAAAATTGTAAAATCCGCCTGCCGGGCAGGCGTGTCAGCCGATGTCTTCATGAGTGTCTGTGTTGAACGCTAAAGAATAAACCATGGAGCTTTCCCGTCGGGAACGCTCCATGGTTTATTTATGATGTTTTAACAATAATTTTTTTTCCGGTTCTGGCGCCTTCCAACCAGGGAATTTCAATGTTGAGAACGCCGTTTTTAAACTGCGCTTCTACTTTTTCCTGATTGATGCCTTCGGGAAGAGCGATGCGTCTCTGGAAGGAACCGTAACTGGTTTCTTTGCACCAGAAGTCATTATCTTTTTCCTCTTTTTCTTCCTGCTTTTCACCCCGGATCGTGAGAGAATCCGGCGTGATGGTCACATCAATATCCTTCTCTTCGAGACCGGGCAGTTCGGCTTTTACATGGATTTTTTTACCGTCTTCCCAAACATCGACGCTGGGTTCAAAGCCGAAGTTTTTAGCGCGACCGAAAGGCTCAAGATTGAAATCCCTGAAAAAATCATCAAACAGTCTGTTCATCTCCCGTTGAATCGGCAAGAACGGATGCTCCCCGGCATGACGCAGGGCTTTGTCGTTCTTTCGCCGTACGGCAGGCAGCAAGCTTTTAATCATAATCCTTCCTCCTTTCCAACGAATCATAACAAGTTGATATCATTGATTAATTTACCTAATCGGCTCTAATATAATCATTCAAATAAAATTGTCAAGGGACTCGCGTCCGGCAAGTTCCTCCACCTGTGCAGGCACTTGGTTGTCCATCATTTTTTACATACAAGGTTGATCCTCTGGTCTGCCCGAAATGTCAGGGTGTCATGCGCATCCGCCACATCAACAAGCCCACACCTGCGCCGACCATCAATACGCATGAGGATTATATTTACCCTGAAGGGCACACGCAATCATAACGTTTTGTGATTTTTTCAGAATCAATTCAGACGGGACGGACTTGTACCCCAAATTATCTTAACGCACAAACGAACGATTCTTATCCTGCCGGTAACGAAAAGCAATTTCTTATCAGTTTTTTCCCAAAACTGATAACAGACAATTTTAAATAAGCCTCTGTATAGAAAACAATCGCGTTAGCTTTTACAGGTGTACCGTTGAATAATTTTTGATGAAGTTGACAAGCGTTTTGTGAAACGGACGGAATTCAAATTGACGTTTATGAATTAAATAAAAATGTCTTTCCATCGAATATCCCTGAAGGGGGATTTCACAAAGCAATCCCTGGGACAGTTCGCGCGAAACAGCATGAATGGAAATCACCGACACGCCCCATCCGGCGATGACCGCTTCCTTAATGGCCTCGGAACTACCCAACTCACCGCAGATATTGAATTGATCCAGACTGATTGATTTTGATTTCTTCAGATGGGATTCAAACAACTCTTTCGTTGCCGAACCTTTTTCCCTGACCACAAAGGGTTCTTTTAACAATTCCGGCAATGTCACTGATTTCTTTTTGCACCAGGCATGATTCCTGGAAACGACAAGCGCCAAGTGGTCTTTCCAAAGCGTTTCCGCCGCCAGTTTCTTATTCAAAGGTTTCTTGCCGATGATACCCATTTCCACTTCATTGTCCAAAACCATGTTCATCGCCTCTTCGCTGTCCGCTGTCTTGATATAGATGTGAATATCGGCGTTTGCTTTATTAAAATCACTCAAGGCGCGTGGAAGAATATAGGTGGCGGGAATCGTGCTGGCGCTTAAATAAATACTGCCGCCGGTTTCTTTACGCAGGGCAAGAACTTTTTCTTTCGCTTCATCCCGCAGTCGTATCATCCGGCGCGCGTAATCATACAAAATCTTTCCTTCCGGTGTCAGCGAAATTCCTGTGCTGCTGCGATTAAACAATCTGGCGCCGATGCAATCTTCCGCGTTTTTGATATTCTTCGTCAGTGCCGGTTGGGTCAAAAGCATTCTTTTGGCGGCGCGGCTGAAACTTCCTTCCGCCACCAAAGCAATGATGGCTTCCATTTGCTGAATGGTTATGTTCTTGAAACGATCCATAGACATGACAAGTTTATAGCATAATCCGACTGATCTTCAAAAGAAAAATTATAACCATAATGAATATATTGTATTCCATATACTCATAAAAGTCATCCTTTAACCGAAACGAATAATGAAAATGAATATATTACTTTTATGAATTTGATTTTTAAATTCTATGCGATTATTACTCCAAGGCGTATCAAGGCTGTCATTTTCACCCATTCGGCGCATGCCCGAGTATGTGATGAGGATGCAGTCGGGCAGAAGATGGCTGTATGTTGTTTTTAGATTATGACCGGTTATGTCGGATGGTTCCGGCCGCGGGCTTCAAACCCGTCGAGCAAACAATGAAATGTTTTCTTCAGTTCGATTCTGAAACCGGTCTCGAAAAATATTATTCAAATCTTTATGTTCGAGAGTGTTTTTGAGTCTTAAGGCAGGGCGCATCAAATTCATTCTGACTCATCATGACTTTTCTTAGATATAATATTGCAACATTCGTTGCAAAACCTATTGATGTGTGCATCCATTGACAATATGCTGTAAACGGTTTTGTTCCTATGGTTCCTTCACCAGCTTGTTTGCAGGCCCCAGCGCCTTCACCTTGGCCGTAACGCCCTTGATGACCTGGGCAAAACGATCACCTTCGGAAGCCGACACCCAGGTAAATATGGTGCGGTCACCTTCCACGCCGATATAATTCAGGAAACTTTTCAACATCGCAAATTTGCGCCGCGCCACCAGATTACCCGAGATATAGTGACATTCACCCGGATGACAACCGGAAACCAGAACGCCGTCGGCCCCTTCCTGCAAGGCCTTGACGATATAAAAAGGATTGATTCTTCCCGTGCAGGGAACGCGGATAATTCGCACATTCGGCGGATACTGAATTCTGCTGATCCCGGCCAGATCGGCGCCTGCGTAAGTGCACCAGTTGCAGACGATGGCAGCGATTTTCGGTTCCCATTCTTTGTTTATTAAATTTGCAGTCATATAGTCTCCTTCCATTGGACAATCCTGATTCGGGGTCTATATATGACCAAAATGAATAAGTCAAATTACTAAAAGGAATAACAAAGAGGAAGTTATACTGAAGGGTTATAAATATTTGCGCCGCAATAAGTCTTGGTGACACATAGCCTTCCCTCTCATTACGGCGCTATGGATCTAAATAAAATGCTATTCTTTTACCAACAGAACATTGACTGCCTTGACCACAATTTTCACCTTATCGCCTTTTTTGATACCCAGCTCCTTTAAAGAGCTCAACGTCATCACGGATTCCATAAAATCACCGCCACCGGTTTTGACTTTCACCTCGCACATCACCGCGCCTTTCTTAATGCTTTCCACTTTGCCAACCAATTGATTTCTCGCACCGTATTTCATAACTTCCTCCTTTTTCTGTTAATTTTTGATGATTAATACAAATAACTGTTGCTCTATGCGCATAACATTCTATATCGCATAGAAACGGGATGGGCCTTCAAGAACGCCACAACCGCTTTCGTGAAAAAGGGTGCGGCACTGCGCAACGGTATGGCCTCTTCCCTTTTCCGTTTTCTTTGCCGTGTCCCTGGGATTCGCCCCGATTTCCGCCCAAAAGAGGTTGGCCCCGGCTGCAGCTCCCAGCGTACAGGGTTCATGGGTACAATTTCCCAGCACCGTTCTCGGCATGGCCAATCGTGTAACGGCGACAATCTGAGCCATTCGCAGTTCGCTGATCATTCCTTGCCGAGCCAGTTTTGTTCCGGGAATGCTGATACGGCGTGCTGCCCCACTATAGGCGGGATTTAAAGATGCCGTATAAAGAATCAGTTCCGCGATTTCTTCGTTGGAATGTTCAGGTCCCACCGGTTCTACGCAGGTGCCAACCTTCAAACCGGCTTCCTGAAAATTGCGGATACTGTCTTCGCGGCGTTCCGGCGCAATGGAGGTGTCCGTTCCTTCCCGAAGCCGGAGGGCATGGTAAACCCCGTCAAAACCGGCATCTTTCATTTTCATTGCATTGCTCAGGGATTGATCAGGGATATTGGCGATAAGCGTGGTTTCCGGTCGCAGATGCTTTTTCACTTCCTGAGAAATTTCTATGAATTTTCCAAAGGGGTATTGTGCGGTTGTCATTATAAAAATAGCATTAGCCCCTTCTTCTTCCAATTGCCGGGCGGAAGCAATGGCCTCTTCCGGTGTTATTCTTGATTTCCGCTTAAAAATTTCGTTTGTTTGAGCAAAAGAACAAAACAGACAATTACAGGAACATGGTTCCAGATTTAAGGAAAACTGGGCATGAATCTCAGCTTTATCGTCTGTCAATTCCCTGGAAATACGTCTGGCTTCCGCCATCATCCGGTAGGTTGCGGAAGAATCAGGGGGATATCCAAGCATCTCCAATAATTCGTCTTTATTAAAACTGCCGCCATCTTGCGACTTCTTTATAAATTCATCTATGGACATTTTTTCTACTCCGAAATTCAATTACTTTTTCCTACTTCAATAAACTCCAGATACGCTTCCGCTTGGGTGCCGGTGTTGTCGGAATCGCTCATGACGGCAATCCCGGCTGTCGCCGGAGGCTCTTTGCCGAAAGCCTTCCGGTAATCTTCCAAAACGTTGACGGATTCTTCCACCCACTGGCCGACTCGTCCGCTTCCTCTTTCCAAAACCACCATATAGGCTTTACTCGTATAGGGGCTGGCAATAAATCTTTCAGAAATATTGGCTCCCGTCCAGACATAATTGAGCGTGCTGTGCGGCGGATATTTGCCGTAAATTGCTTTGGTGGCTTTATAAATCAGTTTCTCTCCCAGAGAGGCGCTGTCCGGATCGTATTGAAACATGACATAAACGCGGATGGGGTAATCATCTCCCGCCTTTTCTTTGGGGTTGCCACGATCGGATAGTTTTGTCACTTTCCAGCGCCAGCGCAGTTGGGGATTTTCATAAATATTGAATGTACGACGATAGACAATCGCCGAGGCCGAAGCGTGGCTTTCGGCCTTGAGGATGGATTTATTTCCTTCCTTTTCCAGTGAATATTTTGAATGCGTCTTGATCTTTGGAAAAGTCAGCGGCTCCCAGTCCGTCAGACTATCAAAATTGATACGGAAGAGAACATTTGATTCGGCCAGCGCCGTTATCGCTCCCGTAACAATGAAAAATGTTAATAATACTAAAACCGTCTTATGTTTCATGAGTATTCTTTTATTTCCTATCATGATTCTTATGGCGTTATATTAGTGTCTTTATTTTCGCCGATCTTCCGGAAAAAGGGACGCAACAAAGCAGGAATCAGAAAAGCAACTGCAGCAATGACAATGCCGATGATGACGCCTTGGACATTTCCGCGCATGATCAGTTCACTAAGTGAACTGCCGAAGGCCACAAACGCGATGCACGCCGGCAGCATAAAAACAAACGTACTCCACAGATATTGAAAAAAAGCAATGGGTGTAAGGCCGAATAAATAATTGAGCAGGTTAAAAGGAAACACCGGAATAAGGCGCGTAAAAGCCACGGCCTTCCAGCCATGCTGATTGACTTTATCCTGAAGCCACTGCCAGCGCTCGGCTGAAATTTTTGACCTGATAAAATCCTGCAGCAGGTGGCGTGAAAGAAAGAAAGGCAGGCAGGCGCCGATCGTTGCTCCGGTAATCGAAAAAATTACTCCCCAGACCGGCCCCCAGAAAAAACCGGCAGCCAGCGTGATGGGAATGCTGGGCAGAAAGAGCGCCGGCGCAATGGCATAGATCAAAAGAAAAATAACAGGAGCTGCAACCGGATGCCGTTCGAGAAGGTTTTTTAATACATCCGCCGAAAAAATACCCTGCTGATTTAAACAAACACCGACGACAATGAGCAAAGCGACGGCAAGCATGATCATAAATTTCGGCGTCATGAATCTTGCGGAAGATGCCAAAGCCAGACGGTTCATCCATTGTCTGATCGGGGAAGGAACCGTTTGACGCGCTTCCTCTTCGGGCAGACATTCCAGAAGATGAACCGCCTTTATTCCCCGCTGTAAAAAGCGATTCTGGCAACCCGTACAGTATGTAATCACCGTTTTATCTTTTGCTTTCTGTACTATATCGTCCAGAAAACGATCAGCCATTCCCGGATCAATAGAATTGAGACCGCCGCCCAGACCACAACAAAGAGGTTCTGATTTTTTTATGCCGTTATCAGATATGGTTGCCGGGTGAATATGATTGACTGCGCTGAGGGCAACAGCAGGGATTTTCCCCCATCGTGAGGACGGACAGGGATGATGAAGATAAATATCTTCAGTATTTTGCTTTTGGAATACTTCCACCGGCAACACCTCCAGGATAAAGACAACTTCCATATCCTGAAGATGCTCCGAGAGAAGCTTGTGACAATTCAGGCAACCGGTAATAATTTTCTTGACGCCTGAATCATGCAGGCGCTTGTTAATTTCTTTTAAAGCGGCAAAGGTTGTCCGGGTGTCGCCGAGACCAAACACCGGATCATAGCAGCAGTCCAGAACCAGTCCGACTTTCTGATGCAAATGTTTTCTCAGGAGGCCTTTGAGTTTACGAATCAGCCCCGGCCGGTTTGCGGCAAGCCCGCATCCCGGCCAGAAGACTGTTTCTGTTTTTGCATAAAAAGAAAACGGGAATCCGTGTCCGGCTTTGGCAAAAGCTCTGGCGCCGTTCATTGCCTTCTCAACGGACGCGGACATCTGATTCTCTCGAATCAGTTTTTCTTTTGTTTCAAAGAAAAATGCAGCCGGGGACAGATATAAAGGACAAACGGTATCGCACCGGCGGCAGGACGCGCAAAGAAAAACCTTTTCCGGTTTTTCCTTAACAATCTGCCGGGGTGTTCCATACTCCTTCAGAAACGGACAGGCATCGACACAGGCGCCGCAATCCGTGCAATCTTTGCTGAAATCCGACAATGACTATTTTACCTTTTCGATTGGATAATCCGCTTCAGACCAAGCTTTGATTCCGCCCGGATGACGATACACATTCTTGTAGCCCAGTTTCCTCGCCCACATGGCGCCGTTGTGGCTGCGTGTGCATTTGGTAAAACCGCAATAGAAAACAATCAGACGATCCTTGTCGGGACCCAGAAGTTTTACAAGGGCGTCCTTGGTTTTGTCATCAATGGATGTCATTTCGGGAATGGGGAATTCCATCTGGACTGCGCCGGGAACATGCTGTTTCTTATAGCTGGCTTCAAAAGGCATGGTGTCCACGATCAACATGGCTTTTTTCTGATCGATCCAGTTCTTCAGTTCCTGTGTGGCAACAATTTTATAGTCGCCTCTGGCCACTTCCGCCGCGAAGTTCACGGCAATCTTTTCCGTGTCCAGTTCCTTGGTTCCCCACGCCATTGCGCCTCCGGCCAGACCGAAAACCAGCAGGGCCGCAATCAACACACTCAATAAACTTCTTTTCAACTTCATAATTCTTTTCTCCTTTCATTTGTTAATAAAATCAGGTTCCTCATGAAACCATCTCATTATTTTTCAACATCCTGTCTTTCCTGTGCCTTTATTCCGAACCATCGGGTCACATACAGGTAAGGCATGACTACTCCGATCAGGACTAAATCCCGGTAAAATGCCGTTCGCAATCCGGCCTGCTTGTCCAGTTCTTCAGCGCCAAAGCAGCCGCAATCAACATTCAAATCTGTCAGGATCCCATATCCTAGCACAAAGACAAACATGGCCAGAAGAGCGGTAATCAGGTGATACCCCCAGATCCGGTTGAAGATCAGGGCGACTCCGGCAACCGTTTCGATGAGGGGTAACCCGATGGCAACAACAGGAAGCAGTGCTTCAGGAACAAGATCGTAGGTCGATATGGTGGCGGCAAAAGCCTTCGGATCGAAAAGCTTGATGACGCCTCCGTAAATAAAAACAGCAGCCAGGATAAAACGGACAACCCGCTCAAGCCAGGGATGGGTCAGGAGTTGACGGAAAATATTTCCGCTGTCCGGGGAATTTTTATTTTTTACATAATTTTGTTCAGCCAATTTATTCTCCTGATAACTTTATGTTGTTTACCCTGCTTCATGCACCCGGTAAAATTTTGCCAGCTTCTGAGGTTTTACACCTGCGACAAACAAAGACACCAGTGACCAGTTGCGTAGCGTGCATTTCCAGACGCCTTCTTTCTGCCAGCGGCGCGATGATGTCTGAACGGTGTCTTTAAGAAAGATGACTCTGTCTCCTCTTTTTTTCATGCGACGGATAATTTCCACATCTTCCATAATGGGAATATCGGCAAAGCCGCCCAGCGCTCTGAAATAATCGGCATGAAAGAACATGCCCTGATCTCCGTAAGGAATTCCAGTCAGATGCGACCGGACATTGGCCATTGTTTCAATCAGGCGAAATACTTTTCTTTCAGATGCAATGGCTAAATCAAAAGCTCCGGCTTTTGCGGTTTTCCCGTCACAAGAGGCGGCAATCAAATTCAAACCTTCATCAGGCAAGCGCGTATCGGCATGCAGAAATAAAAATATTATTCCTGTGGCCAGTTCAGCACCCTTATTCATCTGGCTCGCCCGTCCGGTTTTCCCCACGGTAGTAATAACGCTTTTGTTCTTAATAGCCGCAATGGTTTTGCCTTCAGGATCGCCGTCAACGACAATAATTTCAGCGGACACACCCGTTGACGTTATTAAACCATTTAAGTGTTCAACGGTGTTGTTGATGCCCCCGCTTTCATTCAGGACGGGAATGATGATTGAAATTTTCTTACTCATTATCTCTTAAGCAAAACCTTTATCTTTTAAAAATCTGACCGTTTTTGACTCGCTGAAATCCGAGCGCTCACAATCTTTCAGCAGGGCATTGAGATCATTAACCGTATCAATATCCCGCCAACTGGGCAGAACATGAAATGAAATTCTTTCTTGCTCAAATCTCCTAATTGTTTCCGTGTAAACGCTATTTGTGCTCCAGACCATGTTTTCAAAGAAGACCTCAGAAAATAAATCTTTGGAAAAGCCGATCAGATAATATCCGCCATCATAGGTTGGCCCGATGACGGCCTGATAATTTTTGAGCGATTCAAAAGCTTCTTCAAAAACCTCCCGGGGAAGGTCGGGACTGTCGCTGCCGATAAGCACCACCGATCGAAACCCTTCTGCAAAGCAGGCGGTGAAAGCATTGTACATCCGCTTTCCCAGATCGGCTCCGGTTTGAGGCATGTAAGAAAAATTCTTACCGAAAAGCTCTGCAAAAGCTGTTTCTTTCTCCGGCGGATCAAAAGCAATGAAAAACCTGTAATCACCTGAAGAGACTCTCTCGAGCAGGTCTTCAATAAAACAATAATAGAGATCAGCCACGTGGACGTTATCATCGCCAAGAACCAATCTTGATTTAACCTTGCCTTTTTCCGGGTATTTAACGAAAATGACCAGACAGCGCTCTTGATTCATTACCGATGTTCTCTAATGACCTTCATATAACCGCCAAAAATAACTAGCAGACGAAACGTCGAATAACAAATTCATAATAGTAATAAATTTATAATAATTATAACTGGAAGGAATAACGGGTATAAACGCTAAAGTTAACTTTAAAAGCAATATTGCAGCAAGCTGCAGGGTATTATGTCCATGCTTCTGCAGGCTATCCCTATGTACTATAAACACGGGATAACTCAACTAGCAAATATGACTTCGCTTTGCTTGTAATATTTGAGTTTCATTAATTCGACCAGCAAGTTTCCGTTCACTGCGTTTCTGAAACTTGGATATCATGACCCTCTGCTGTGCGGGATTGTTTGACTTACAAAATCCGCAAGATGCGGTTGCCGCGGAAGACCTTAAATTCGGAATGCCGCTACGTCTTCGATTTAATGTAGTATTTACAAATGACCCTTTTCTCCCGAATGCGAAACAATCTTCATCCGAAAATATTATTAGAAATGACTGTTAGAAATGACTTGACCTCCAGTATGAATATTTTACTATAGGCATACCGGTGATAAAAATTATGAATATCGTCATCGATATTAAGGCCGTTACATATTTGAAATCGAAAGCCGCGGATTTGCCAAAAAAATCCCGGTAGCTTTCTGCAGCGGAGGTGTCTTATGAAATATGTCGGAAAAGATTCTAAAGAAAAAATCATCTCCAGATTTTCCAAACATGTGTCGTCGGGGAAGGCCGAATTTTTCAAGAGCGTGGACATTGACTTTGTCTTCGGAAGAAGGGAAGGGCCGTATATCTGGGACGCCGCGAACGAAAAGCGGCTGATCAACTGTCACTGCAACGGCGGCGTTTTCAACCTCGGGCATCGCAATCCCCAAATCATTCAGGCACTCATCGACTCGCTTAGTGAACTCGATATCGGCAATCATCATCTCATCAGCGAGCAGCGGGCAAGGTTGGCCGAGCGCCTGGCGGAGCTCTCGCCCGGAGGCTTGAACTATACCGTTTTCGGCGTGGGCGGCGGCGAGGCCATCGATCTCGCCATCAAACTGGCCAAAGGCTATACCGGACGGACGAAGATCATCTCGGCGACCGGCGGATATCACGGCCATACCGGGCTTGCGCTGGCCACAGGCGACGAACAATACCGCGCGCCGTTCGGCCCCAACATGCCCGGCTTTGTCCAGGTGCCCTTCAACGACTGGGAGGCTCTTGCCAAAGATCTGGACGAAACCACCGCCGCGGTTATCTTCGAAACCATTCCCGCCACCTACGGCATGCCTATCCCCGAAAAAAATTTTTATCCCTATGTCAAAGACCTGTGCAAAAAGAAAGGCGCGCTGCTGATCATTGACGAAGTGCAGACCGGGCTGGGCCGCACCGGCAAATTCTGGGGCATCGAACATTTTGCCACCGCCCCCGACATCATGGTGATCGGCAAGGGGCTTTCCGGCGGCATCTACCCGATGAGCGCCACGTGCTTCAGCGACGAGCTGCAGACCTTCTTCCACAAAAACCCGTTCATCCACATTTCCACCTTCGGCGGCGCGGAAGTCGGCTGCCCCGTGGCCATGAAAGTGCTGGAGATCACCTCCGGCCCCGCGTTTCTGGAACACGTCAACGAACTCGCCGCCTTCTTCAAAAAGAGTTTCGAAGAACTTCGGACCCGGCACCCGGAAATCATCGTCCGGTTAAGACAACTGGGGCTCATGATGGGCATTGAGATGGTCAACGACACCTGCGGCCCCATCTTTACCAAAGTCGCGTACGACCACGGCATCCTGAGCATCTACGCCAACAATAACAAAACCGTCAGCCAGCTCCTGCCGCCGCTGAATATCGAACGATCCGTGGCGCAGGAGATTATTGAAAAACTGGACCTTGCCCTGACGGACACCAAGAGGCTTCTGCAATTATGCTGAAAGATAAAATTGATACCGGTCTTCTGCAAAAATTCGAAGCGGGACTCGATCCACTCAACCCGCATTTGAGCAAAATATCCGCCCAGATCATCGGCTACGGCGAAATGAGCACCATCTTCGTCATCAACCATTCCGGACAGGAAAACATCGCCTACAAACGCATGCCGATCTTCCGCTCGCCAGACGAAATGGAAAACTACGAACGCCTGTTTGTGGAATACAACGCCCGGCTCAAAGATATTGGCCTGAATATTCCCGGGTACGCAGCGGCAAGAGTCATTCCCGAAAAGGGCAACAGCATCATCTACATCGCCCAGGAAAGATGTCCCGCGGCCTCCATCGGCAATGCCGTCATTCACCGGCTGGACGAAAATTCCGTGCGCCTGCTTTTTTTGCGCGTGCTGCGCGAACTCAAAAAAGTGTTTGCATGGAACCGCGAGCAATCCGCGCTGACCTTCGGCATCGACGGCCAGATATCCAACTGGGCCATGAAAGATTATCAGGAAGGCAAGCCGGTCACGGAAGACACGGAACTCTTTTATATCGACACCAGCACGCCGCTCATGCGCAAAGACGGCGTCGAGCAGTTGAATCCCGAACTGTTTCTCCGAAGCACGCCTTCTTTTCTGGTGTGGCTCATCAGGATGTTTTTTCTCGAAGGCGTCATGACCCGCTACTACGATTTCCGCCTGGTGACCATTGATCTCATCGCCAATTTTTACAAGGAACAGCGGCCGGAATATATTCCCATGCTCATCGCGACGGCCAACAATTTCTTTGCCGGGGAAGGCGCGCCATTCGGCATTGCCCCCATCACCGAAAAGCAGATTGTTTCATACTACAGAGAAGACGCCACCATCTGGCGCGTCTATCTGGCCTTCCGAAAGATCGATCGCTTTCTGCACCGGCGAATCCTCAACAAGCCCTACGTCTACATCCTTCCGGGAAAAATCAAGCGTTAATGAGACTCCAAGAGGACAAGTGAAACGCAGTCAGATGGGTTAGTCGAATTATCCCAGGAGCGCAGCGACGTGGGATATTGAACTTCTGCAGCCTTCAGCCTATATCTCTTGTTGAATATAGAATGTAGAACATAGAACTGTTTTTTCTATCCACTATCCCCCGTTTGGGCTTTATGCAATCTGTAAAAACGATTGACAAATTGCATAACCTCTGTTAGAGGTCAGCCATGATTAGTCGAATCGCCGAAAAAACAATTCGTGCCCTACTGCGCGGATTTCCTGTCGTTACAATAACGGGGCCACGTCAGTCAGGTAAAACAACTCTGGCCAGAGCGGTATTCAAAAACAAACCTTACGCTTCCCTGGAAGAACCTGATTTGCGACAGGCCGCTCAGGATGATCCGCGTTCCTTCCTGGCGCGTTACCCCAAAGGCGCGGTATTGGACGAAGTCCAGCGTTGTCCCGCTATTCTTTCCTATCTTCAAACGATGGTCGATACCGAAGGACGGATGGGCCTTTATATTCTAACAGGTTCTCAGCAATTCGGCCTGATGTCGGGCATTACTCAATCCCTTGCCGGGCGTACGTCTTTTGTCGAACTTCTTCCTTTTGCTACGCCTGAATTAACCACCGCAAGTAAGCTTCCGGCGAACATTGACGACATGCTGTTAACCGGCTGCTATCCGCCGATTTATGATCGAAAGTTGGAACCCTCCAGCTGGTACAGCGCTTACGTGACGGCTTATGTTGAACGCGATGTCCGGCAGATGCTGAAGATTCAGGAATTGGAAACTTTCCAGCGTTTTGTAAGACTTTGTGCGGGACGTACAGGACAGTTGCTCAATCTTTCATCGCTGGCTACAGAATGCGGCATTACCCATAACACGGCCAAAGCCTGGATATCCGTTCTCGAGGCCAGTTATCTTGTATTTCTTCTTCATCCTCATTCGGTAAATTTTAGTAAACGTCTTGTCAAGATGCCCAAACTCTATTTCTATGACACAGGTTTGGCCGCGTGGCTTCTGGGAATCAGAACAACAGAACAAATGGTAACACATCCATTGCGGGGCAGTATCTTTGAAACATTCATTATTTCAGAACTCATCAAATCAAAATTCAACAAGGGAGACAAACCATCATTCTTTTTCTGGCGTGACAGCAACGGCAATGAAATTGATTTGATTGTCGAGCAGGGCACAAAATTACAGCCTATCGAAATTAAATCAGGCCGTACATTGACGCATGAATCCTTTGCAGGACTGGAAAAATGGCAATCACTGGCAGGTAAAAAAGCCGTATCACCTATGTTAATCTATGGTGGTGATGAATCCTATACTCACAAGGGTATTAAAGTTGTCGGCTGGAAAGCGTGCGGAGAACTGCTTAAATGACAAATCCTATGATTGTAATTATTTCACGTTGCACCTAGAACCTAGAACTTAGAACCATCTTTTCCATTCACGTCTCTCCATCTGCTTTGTCTCGCTTTTCTATCACGTTGCTTCCCAAGTTGATGTCCGGCGAAGTCCGAGTGAAAATGTGAACTAAAAGTTTACATGATGTTAAATGTTAAATATTGCTTGCCAATAAAATTATTATAGTTTATAGTATCTTACACGTCATGTTGTTAAATGTTGTTTTGCGTGATGTTAAATGTTTTTTAGCAGGATGTAAAAAATATGGCGGCAATATTCAAACATTTCGATCTTAAAATTGTTGAACCATCTTTCGGTTCCAGACTGACTGATCTGGTTATTGAACTGGATTATCTGCGGAAAAAGCAACTTGGCGGCACAACGCCCCCATTAGTATTCTTCCAACTAAAAGATCTGTTTCATTTGCTGGAGAGTCTCGGTTCGGCGCGTATTGAGGGGAACCGTACAACTCTGGCCGAGATAATCGAAAACCGACTGGAAGGCTCTTCCACCGCCGATGAAAAAATCCGCGAAATAATCAACATGGAAGAAGCGATGAATTTTATCGATAAAAACGTGCAAACACTCCCTCTGAATCAGGCATTTATCAGTGAATTGCACCGCCTGACGGTTAAGGATTTAACACCGCCGCCAAAAGGCGAAGGCGATCAATCACCGGGCAACTACCGTCAGCAGAATGTCAACATTGCCGGGTCGAATCACAAGCCGCCGGAATATTTACAGGTGCGCGATTATATGGATGAACTGATCAGCTTCATCAATCAATCCGATTTGCCTAAATATGATTTAATCAAAACCGCGATCGCACATCACCGGTTTGTCTGGATTCATCCGTTCAATAACGGCAACGGCAGAACCGTGCGTTTATTTACTTACGCTTTGCTGGTCAAGCTGGGGTTTCATGTGGAGACGGGCAGAATATTGAATCCTACAGCGGTGTTCTGCAACGACAGGGGCAAATATTATGATCAACTATCCGCCGCCGATTCCGGCGATGAAAAAGGAATGACTTCATGGTGTGAATATGTTTTGTCCGGATTGAAGCAGGAAATAGAAAAAATCGACCGGCTGACTGAATATAATTTTTTAAAAAAAGAAATTATTATTCCGGCAATTCTCTTTTCCCATGAAAGAAAAGTTATCACGGATACCGAAGCAAAAGTTTTAAGAAAAACAGCAGAGCTGGGCCGTATGCAGGCTTCTGATATCGGAGATATTTTCCCCGGCAAATCATCAGCGGAAATTTCACGCCAGATCGCCCGGTTGAGAGACAGAAAAATGCTGCAGCCGGAAAAAGAAGGCGCTAGAAAATATGTAATTCGTTTTGATAATAATTACCTCCTGCGTGGAATAATAAAATCTTTGGGCGAGAAAGGATTCTTGCCGGTGAAGGATTGAACTTCATCCACTCTTCACGTTTCACTTTTCTCCCTTCACATTTCACGTGGTTTCTAAGTTTTATTTTTGTAATATTATCAATAGTTTGTATTATAACTCAAATTTTAAAAACGACGATATCACTCGTCACAATATTCAAAATTTATCTTGCTAAATATATAAAAACTTATATAATGGATATACGACTATGAAGCTGCTAAAATTCGTCGGTTCCAGTTTGGATGATCTGCGGGCTTTCCCGGAAGAAGCCCTCCGTACAGCGGGATTTGAACTTCGTACAGTTCAAAATGGATTGGAGCCTCGTGATTGGAAGCCAGTTGCAGCTGTCGGGTCCGGCGTAAGAGAAATACGCATTCATGTATTGGGCGAATGGCGGATAATTTATGTCGCCAATATTCGGGATGCTATTTACGTATTGCACGCGTTTCAAAAGAAAACGCAGAAAACAAGCCAGCGAGATATCGAACTGGCTCGTAAAAGGTATAAGCAAATGGGAGAGTGATTTATGAAAAAGTCCATTGTAGCGTCATCGGGCAATGTATTTATTGATTTAGGATATTCAAAGGATGAGGCCGCGATATTGCAAATGCGTGCCGATTTGATGGCCGATATCCGGAAATTCATTAAGACAAAAAAAATTACTCAGGCCGAAGCGGCGAAGATTTTCGGCGTCAGTCAGTCGCGGGTTTCCGATTTGATTACCGGCAAATGGGAAAAATTCAGTCTCGAAATGCTGATAATCCTTGTTACTAAAGCAGGTATGCACGTTAAACTGAAAATAGCCGCGTGACCGCGCAGCACTTTTGTCTCTTCACCATTCACTTTTCACTTTTACCTGTTTTTTTAACTTAGAACATAGAACTTAGAACATAGAACGTAGAACCTTTTTTTCTTTTTTTTATTCTTGCAATGTTTTCAAGAAGTTGTAAGATGCAAGCCAGTCAATTTAAAGCAATCATAGTAAAATCATCATAAATAAAAGGTCTTTATCTCTTATGGCTAAAACGGAAATGAATGGGAAATCACTGGAGAGCTGGCTGTGGGACGCGGCCTGTTCGATTCGCGGCGCGAAAGAAGCCGCCAAATATAAGGATTTCATTCTGCCGCTGGTTTTTACCAAGCGGCTTTGCGACGTATTCGACGACGAACTCAACCGCATCGCCAAGGAAGTCGGCGGGCGCGCCAAAGCATTTAAAATGGTCAAGGCCGACAAGAAGCTGGTGCGCTTTTATATTCCTCTTAAGCCTGCCGACACGGAAGAGCCGGTCTGGTCGGTCATCCGCAAACTGGCGGATAAAATCGGCGAACAACTGACCGATCACCTGCGCGCCATCGCCAAGGAAAATCCCAAGCTCGAAGGCATCATTGATCGCGTGGATTTCAACGCCACCACGCACGGCCAGCGCGATATAAGCGATGACCGCTTAAGCGCGCTTATCGAACAAATCAGCCTCAAGCGGCTGGGCTTGAATGACGTGGAGCCGGACATCATCGGGCGCAGTTACGAATATCTCATCCGCAAATTTGCCGAAGGCAGCGGCCAGAGCGCGGGCGAATTTTACACACCGAAGGAAGTCGGCATGATCATGGCGAAAATCATGGAACCGGAGCCGGGCATGGAAGTTTATGATCCCTGCTGCGGTTCCGGCGGTTTGCTCATAAAGTCCCAGATTGCGCTCGATGAACAGATGGATTTGCGTTCGCGCAAGAATTACGCGCCGCTTAAGATTTACGGGCAGGAATACATTGCCATGACCTGGGCGATGGCCAACATGAACATGATTATT
>Ga0208940_1000137_pt1 | contig 96597 bp, 77 predicted proteins | sample AD_JPNNA6_MetaG_FD_184445 | JGI IMG/M metagenome (GOLD analysis project Ga0208940, IMG submission 184445) | Active sludge microbial communities of municipal wastewater-treating anaerobic digesters from Japan - AD_JPNNA6_MetaG (SPAdes) (version 2) | ecosystem: Engineered > Bioreactor > Anaerobic... | reverse complement strand
GGGATCGATTCCGAAATTACGTTACGTACAAGGCTGCAAGTGCTGGTCGCAATGTAGTTCGGATTAATCCTGCCTATACATCTCAGATGTGCTCTGGCTGTGGAACCATTGTAAAGAAGGATCTCTCAGAGAGAGTTCATCGTTGCCATACATGCGGATTGACTCTGGATAGAGATCTCAACGCTGCTAAGAACATCCTTCGACTGGGATTACAGTCCTTGGTTGGGATACAACCTAGATGCCCACGACTTCAGTCGGGGGAGTAGTCACTCTCTTTCAATCAGCACGAATTTGAGGTCCGCGTCGCCGTTAATAGCAACTATTAAATAATAAGTGTTACAAAGCGGCGACTCATGAGATCAATCCATTCTTACGGCGTTCTCATACTGACGCTGACGATCTTCCTGATATCTCCTGCCTGCGCAGATGCGGCGCCAGGACCTTACAAGATCGTCTGCACCACCAGCGTATTGATGGACCCGGCGACCAGCATCGGCGGGGATAGGGTGACGGCTATCTCCATTGCCGATCCGACCCTCTGTCCTCATCTTCAATCCGACATAATCCCCACCCGCATTCAGCTCAATATGGATTTCATAAAAGACGCAAACCTGTTCCTGGCATATAACGACAGCAACGACCGAAGATATAACATGCCTGCTGTTAATGACTTTATGAAAGCCAACAACTACGGCACGGCTTCTTGGACGACCGTATCAGATTCGTCCAGAGGGTGGAACACGCCTGCCAGTGCCAAGCTCCTGGCCGAAGAGGTGAAGGGATGGTTGGTGGAGAGGGACCCTGCAAACGAGACATATTATCAACAGCGGTACGACGAGTACGTAACAAACCTGGATGCCTTATCGCCCGGCGAAGATGAGTTGAAGAAGCTCAATCAGACTAAGGTCGTGGTGATGCTCTGGCAGAAGGAGCCTGTGGAGAACTGGCTGGGCATGAACGTGGTCAATTTCTTCGCGCCTGAGTTTGCCATGAACGGGACCAAGACCCCTGCCAAGGTGGTCGATGACATCAACGCCCACCCTGACAAATACGCGAATGTGACCTATATCATCGAGAACATGCAGTCAGGAGAGCTTGCCAAAGGCATCGAAGAGGCGCTCAGGGACCGGGGCATCGAAGCAAAGAGGGTCGTCTTCACCAACTTCCCTGGCTCTCTTCCTGGCGTCGATACAATGGCCGATGTGCTGGAATATAACAGGCAGCTGGTGCTTTGATCCGCTGCCATCCCAACGAATGGACTCAAATCTTGGACCGGCCGACCAGATATCGAGGCTCTCCAGCTGGTGCAAGAGAGCCCGCCCGGGGGAGGAAACGACCCCGCGCTGATGCAAATCCGCTGCGGCCTCCATTTCAGCCGGATAGGTGGCTTTTTTTCCGGCATCGAAGTATCAATCTCGAGTTGGGGCAGCCATATTGAAGGAGCTGGCGTTAAATAGACAGATGCAAGAATCAGTGACGGAGCCACGAGATTATTTAAGAAAGCCTTGACCACAGAGACGGCTATGACCAATATATTCTTTTACGATACCGAGATCGGCAGACTGGGGATAGCCGAAGGCGGTGGTGCAATCACAAACCTGTATCTTTCGGGAGACGCTGTGCCTGCTGATGCAGTGGTATGCGAGACCGAGCTGCTGAGAGAGGCTGGCGAACAGCTCTTGAGCTATTTCTCAGGAGGGCGCAGAAATTTCACAATCCCACTGTCTCCAGATGGCACGCAGTTCATGCAGAGCGTCTGGATGGAGCTGAGGAAGATCCCCTATGGACAGACCCGGAGCTATCAGGAGGTTGCCAGAAGGATGGGCAATAAAGATGCGTCAAGGGCTGTTGGCCAGGCCTGCAAGAGAAATCCGATCCCCATCTTCATCCCCTGCCACCGGGTAATCGGCGCAGATGGAAGGACGACCGGCTATCGTGGCGGGATTCATATCAAGACGCGTCTGCTGGAATTGGAGAAAAGGGATGGAGATCTTCGAGTACGGCGAGCGTGAGCTCGATTACCTGAGGAGGAGGGATAAGAGGCTGGCAGAGGCCATCAACCGAATTGGGATGATCGAGAGGGAGGTAATCCCTGATCCGTTCGCCGCGCTGATAAACTGCGTGGTATGTCAGCAGATCTCGTCTCAGGCAGCCACCACCGTCTGGAGGAAGATGCAGGGCAGATTTGAGCCTATCATGCCTCAGACAATGGCACGCTCCTCAATAGAAGAGCTGCAGAAGTGCGGGCTTTCTTCCAGAAAGGCCGGATATATCAAAGGCATAGGCACAGCTGCAGTGCAGGGCCAGCTGAACCTGGCCAAGCTGCGCCAGCTGCCAGACGAGGATATCGTCAGGCTGGTCTCATCTCTTGACGGCGTGGGCAGATGGACGGCAGAGATGCTCCTGATCTTCTCGATGCAGCGGCCTGATGTGGTCAGCTGGAGCGACCTTGGGATTCGGCGGGGCATGATGACCCTGTACGGCCTTGATGAGCTGGGCAGAGATCGGTTCGAGAGGTACAGAAAGCAATATTCGCCATACGGCTCGGTCGCCTCACTTTACCTGTGGGCTGTGGCCAAAGAAAGGTAGTTCAGCCTTTGTCTGCCCGAATGCTTGATGCTGCCATGGTTACATTCCCAAGGCTGGCCAGAGGATATAGCCGGTCTATATCTCGATAAAATTCTTTGGCACCCTTTGAGATTTCCGGCAGCGCAAAGCCCACTCTTGTCGAAGTCGGCTGGCAAAAAGGCCTCCTGCAACCCGCCAATTCCAGCAGGAGACGAATACCGGAACCTGGACGGGCTGGCTTTTTCCGTTTCAAGGGAAGATTGCAGGTGAGATCTCCCCCAATCCACATCCCGCTCCTCGAATTTCAGCAGCTAATGTCAGCAGCTATATGCTGTTCATGCCCCCTTTTTTCCGATGTCGCAAACGAAATGGATTTGTATCTTGAGCCCCAGATTAGAGCTAAAGGGGAAATGAGAATGGGAAAGGCAAGTTACACCGACAAGAATGGAAAACAACAGGAGCAGACCTTCAAGACCGAAGCAGAAGGACAGGCCCTTAAGGCAAAGCTCAAGGCTGAAGGTGCCACCAATATCAAGTTTGAATGGTAAGAGACCCCATTCAGTTCTTTTTTAGCGATATTTATTCTGCTGTCTCAAAAGGCAGCAATATCGAGGAGTGTCCTTTAGCTCATACTTGAGGATCTTATCTTAGATCAGTCTTAAATAAGAGCTGATCGAGATTCTCAGCGGTGAGTTAGTCTTGGGAATTCTTGAGGAGGCCAGGGCAGGAAGGATAACCGAAGAGATGGAGACGGTTTGCAGAGAAGAAGGGGTAAGCCCGGAGTTCGTCCGCAGGGGACTTGTCAGCGGCAGAATCGTGATACCCGTCAGCCCCTACCGAAAGACCATGCCTGTCGGAATAGGAAAAGGTCTTCGCACAAAGATCAACGCCTCCATTGGCACGAGCAGCGATATAGTCGACGTGGAGATGGAGGTCGCCAAGGCCAGGGAAGCTGAGGCAGCCGGAGCAGATACCCTGATGGAGCTCTCGACCGGCGGGGACTTTGCCGAGATCCGAAGACGGGTCATCGAGGCAACCAGCCTGAGCGTGGGTTCGGTCCCACTCTACCAGGCCTTCATCGAGGCAATCAGAAAGCACGGGGCCGGAGTGGAGATGACCGAAGACGACCTTTTCCGCGCAACCGAGCAGCAGGCCAGGCTTGGCACCAACTTCATGGCTATTCACACCGGAATCAACCGGCTCTGCCTCGACCGACTCCAGGGCCAGGGCGGCCGGTTCGGCGGCATATGCAGCAGGGGAGGTGCCTTCATGATAGCCTGGATGATACACAACAACAAGGAAAATCCCCTCTTCAAAGACTTCGACTACCTGGTGGAGATTCTGAAGGAGCACGAGGTGACACTCAGCATGGGCAACGGGCTGCGGGCAGGGGCGATTTGCGACTCCACTGACCGTGCTCAGATACAGGAGCTGATCATCAACTCCGAGCTGGCAGACCGGGCCTCAAGAGCTGGGCTTCAGGTGATCGTGGAAGGCCCTGGCCACATTCCCATAGACGAGATAGAGGCAAACGTCAGGATTATGAAGCGGATGAGCGAAGAGAGGCCTTTCTACATGCTGGGTCCTCTTGTTACTGACATCGCCCCAGGCTACGATCACATCGTTGCCGCAGTGGGAGCCAGCCTCTCAAGCGCCTATGGAGCTGATTTCATCTGCTACGTCACCCCGGCCGAGCATCTGGCCCTTCCAAACGTTGAAGACGTTCGCCAGGGGGTGATCACAGCGAGAATCGCTGCTCATATCGGCGATATGATAAAGAACAATGACCGGGGCGCCGACCTGGAGATGGGGAGGGCCAGGCGTGATATGAACTGGGACCGGCAGTTCGACCTGGCCCTGGATCCGGATGCGGCAAGGGTTATCCGCCAGAAGAGGGCTCCTGCCAACAGCCGTGTATGCACAATGTGCGGGGACTACTGCGCTCTGAAGATAATCGACGAGAACGTTGGCCTGAAGCGTTAGCAATGTGATCATGCCAGAGTGGAAGAAACGTGAGAATTGTCATTGTATTTCAGCACCAGTGCCCTCATAATGCAAATTGCTCCTGCCACATGCATCTGCACAAAGCCTCGCCGAAATACATGACTGGACCGTACCGTTGACCTGCGCCCGCAAACGGATGATCGCATAATCTCCCAGGGTCCAGCAGGCTGATATGCCAGTGCCGACCCATATCTATTGGGATCGACGATGAAGAACCCTCGGATTGCCTTGTTCCTGACCGCCTGCTTACTGCTATGCGGCTGTCTGGAAGACAGGACAGGCCAGCAGGTCACCCTTAACGCTACAGGAACATGGAAGGCAGACGGGGTGATTGAGGATGGTGAATACTCCAGAGCCATGAATTTATCCAGGCCGCCCAGCCAGGGATACACTGGAGGGGAACTTGAGGTGCGCTGGAAAAACGACGAACAGAACCTGTATCTGGCCCTTGCAGGCCGCACATCAGGCTGGATCTCACTCGGCTTCGATCCTCAAGAATGGATGAAGGACTGCGATATCATCATGGGCAGCGTCCAGAACGGCCGGGTCGTGGTCCGTGACAGCTACTCAATCGGCAACTACGGACCCCACCCCAACGACACTGAGCTTGGAGGAACCTATGACATCCTGGATTTCGGTGGCAGACAGGATGGAGAGTACACGGTGATCGAGATCTCGCGACGGCTTGACAGCGGAGACAAATACGACAGGCGGCTATATCCTGGACAGGCTGTGCCGGTGATATGGGCACTGGCGGATTCGGACCTTTCCGATCAGAAGCACAATGTGGCCCGCGGAGAGGCTGTACTGGAGCTGATCGGCGGAGGAGCCGCTCTCATCTCCTCCGGCCTCTCTTTGTCCGAGGCAGCTGGTCTCAAGTACATACGGGAGGAGGAGAAGCTGTCCCGCGACCTCTATTCCAGTTCTGCCCTTCGATATGGTCTGCCCATATTCTCCAATATTGCCACGTCCGAGCAGAACCATATGGATGCAGTCAAGCCACTGATAGACCGCTATGGTCTGAGCGATCCAATACTGCCTGAGCCCGGACGGTTCGCCGATCGATTCTTGCAGGACCTCTGGGACAACGTCTCTGCTCAGAGCAACGTAAGTGAGGAGGACGCCCTGGCCGCAGCCGCGCTGGTGGAGGAGATGAGCATAACCGATCTGCAGAGAAAGATAGCTGAGAACACGTTAGAGGACATAAGAGTGGTATATATGGGGCTTTTGTCCGGCTCAGAGAAGCATCTGCGCTCGTATATCGGGGTGATGAAACAGAGAGGGTACTCCTACCGGCCGTCCCTGCTCAGCCCCGCCGAGTTCCAAAGAATAATGGATTTCGGATAGGCTATTTCCCAGAAGAGATGGCCAGGATTGGCGAAGAGATGGAAATTTGGCGAAGCGAGTCATAGGCGGCGCCCGCCCCTATAGATCTGCCTGGACAAGATGCATCGATCCCTGGACCTGGATTGCCCGGAGGCCGCCGCTGCCCGGCAGACTCAAGAAGAGCGCGGACGACAATGGCGACCGATCCCGTCCTGCCAGGATGCAGGGGTTCCTGCCGCCAGAACCAGGAGCGGTTGATGCAGGAGGCGTAGCCGCTTAAGCTGGCGAAGATGCGAAAAATATAGTTGGAGAAGGTCGGCGCTCTAGGTGGGGACCAGCACCGGCCGACCGGTTGTCTGGGAGACCATCCATGGATCTCCAGCCTCTTCCGGGCTGAAAGCATCGGTGATGTTCCTGGACTGATTGAATCCCAATCGAATCACGCCGTTATCTTCAGGGAAGGCCGGGGAGATGAGCATGGCATTTCCGATCTGGACCAGCTTTCCATCCACCCATTCCTGCCCCTTCGGGATGCTGCCCCAGGACCATAACCCCTTATCAGTGGCAGCGGCCGGAGCTGAAGTTGTGCCGTTTGTTGCATTAGTGGAATTAGCTGTGACGCTATTGTTGATGATCACCACCGGTTCTTCTTCCGGGAGGCCAGCCAGCCAGGACCGCCCGAAGTCGCCACCGACAGAGACCGGAGTACCCAGTGCTGGAATTGATATGAATGCCAGGACCAGAGCTGTGATCAGGGCTGGCCCCAATACCGTTCTTCCCTTCATGAATAACTCTTCTCCCCCAGCAGATAAAGCTCTTTTGCTGCCTATCAAGATCGGATAACCTCGTCCATGCATTTCCGGTAGAACCGGTTGGTGTACTCCTTGACCATCCTGCGGGCTGAGAACTGGGGTCCAGAAACGCGCATGGCCTCTCGCATGGTCCTGATCCAGCCGACCGGAATCCCACGGTCATCAGTCTCATAGTACAGCGGGACCACACGGTTCTCCAATATATCGTACAGGGCCTGGGAATCCCGCTGATCCCTATCCTGGCCATACGCACCTTCATAAGCCCATCCGTTGGACCCGTTATAACCCTCCATCCACCAGCCGTCGAGTATGCTCAGCTGAGGCACGCCGTTTAAAGTGGCCTTCATTCCGCTGGTGCCGCAGGCCTCCATAGGCGGAATGGGGTTGTTCACCCATACATCAACGCCGTGAACGAGGTACTGGGCAAGCTGCTCATCGTAGTCCTCAACAAATGCTATCCGCCCTCCGAACTGCGGATTTCTGGATGCATCGAATACCTGCTGCAGAAGGCCTTTGCTCTGGTCGTCATCCGGGTGGGCTTTTCCGGCATAGATTATCTGAACCGGCCTCCAGGTATCATTCAGGAGCCTCTTTAAGCGCTCAACATCTTGAAGCAGCAGAGTGGCCCTCTTGTAAGAGGCGAAGCGGCGGGCAAAACCAAGCGTCAGGGTGGATTCGTCGAGCAGGACGCCGGAGGCCATTGGCAGGCGACAATCCGTGCTTCCCTGGGAGAACCACTTTATGCGGGCCCGATCCCTGATGAAGTTGATCAGCCTCCGCTTCATTCGGGTGTGATTGCGCCATAACACGTCGTCCGGTATGTCCTCCAAAAGCCCCCAGACTGCCTGGTTATCATGGTTCTCGAGCCAATCCCTGCCCAGGTATTTGTTAAGGATAACGTCGCCCAGGGTCCTATCGATCCACGATGGCACGTGAACACCGTTGGTCACGTAATCTATCGGGATTGCCCGATCGGGCAGGTCAGGCCACAGGTGACGCCACATCTGACGGCTCACCTCCATATGGCGCTTGCTGACGGCATTATGGTAGGCAGAGGAGTGAAGAGCAAATACTGTCATATTGAATCCCCTGGGATCTTTCGGATCGGTGCCCATCTTCATGAACTGCTGCCACTCCAGCCCAAGCTCTCCGATGTAAGGGCGGAAGTACTTCTCCATAAGCTGGAAGGAGAAGACGTCATGACCGGCAGGGACCGGGGTATGGGTGGTGAAGAGGGTAGTTGCCCTGGCCTTTTCAAACGCCCTCTCAAAGGTCATCCCTTTGGCGACCAGGTCTCTGACCCGCTCAAGGATTGCGAAGGCCGGATGGCCCTCATTTAGGTGCAGAACGGAGAAATCTATTCCCATTGCTTTTAAAATCCCGATTCCGCCAATGCCAAGCACGATCTCCTGTCTTAAGCGCTGCTCCTGGTCGCCTGTATACAACCTGTCGGAGATGCATCGGTTCGATGGATCGTTTCTGTCGCTGGAGGTGTCGAGCAGGTATAGCGAAGCCTTGCCTACCTCCACTTTCCAGACCTGCAGATATAGCGCCGGCTCTATCACGGGGACCTTGACGATGAGGGGCTGGCCGTCCCTGTCACGAACCCTTCGGATGGGGGCGTTCTCCCGGTCCATTATCTCGCAGGCGCCGGCCTGCCATCCGTCTGGGGTTATGTTCTGACGCAGGTAGCCGGCAGGGTACATGAAACCCACCCCGACCATCGGCAGGCCAAGATCGCTGCACTCTTTCAGGAAATCGCCTGCAAGAAATCCAAGCCCTCCCGCATAGAACGGCAGCGCATGATGCAGTCCCCACTCCGCCGAGAAGTAGGCAAAGGTTCTCTGGGACGCATCGCCAACATTTGCGCAAAACCAGCTGGCAGAAGGATCTGTGGTAATGCTGAACCTGGCCATGACAGCATCGTAATGGCGCAGGAAATGAGGGTCTTCGGAGGCGGACTTCAGCACCGATGTCTCCAGCGAGTTGAGCATTCGGACGGGGTTTTGCCGGCTCAGGTACCAGCCGGTCCGGCTGAGCTGCTTGAACAGCTCCCGGCCTTCCGGGTGCCAGCTCCACCATAGGTTGAAGGCCAGGTCTCTCAATCCCTCTATCCTCTCAGGAAGGTTTGGAAATGCGTCCTTAATGCCGTACATCGGTACTCCTCGCTTTCTTGACTGGCGATGCCCAGACTGAAATGGTGCATTTGAATCCCAAAGACGTCAGCTCCTCAGAAACTCCTGGGCCCCATCCGAGGGATTTGCGCCTCCAATGCCTGTTCGGTGACGGCTTTTTGATTTGAGGAGATCACATACAAGACGAAATCGAACCTCGATCAAGGGACCACAGCCCCATTGTACCGGCCTTACAGAAATTCTTTTTGGAATGAATTGGCGGATGATCCCGGCCCTGGGCGCCCAAGGCCAGAATCAGACTGCAAGGGGTGCCACAAAGGCGAGAATCGGCCAAATGAATGGCGTTTTTGGATCGGTCTGAGATCCGAAGAGAGACCGGTAAAGCGCCCCCCCACAGAGATGCCAGCCAGACGTGGAACATGGAGCGGCCTCAAAAGCCAGGAAACGTCGATGACATCGGTTGCAGTATGGGATTTGAGATAGGGAGATCTTGCAGTTGTGGATCGAGTGGGGTGAGCAATCCTATCGCTAGGATTGATATAGCTTCCCCGACAATAGCGCAATCATGATCCACAAGGGAAAGAGGACTGCGGGCGGAACCATGTCCGCTGACCAGCAGGCGAAGGTCGACATCCTCCTGGATGAGTTCGTGACCCTGCTAAACGAGATCTCCGATGCCCGCCAACTGCAGCGAGGCATTGCCCGCTCCAGCCTGCCCTGCAGCCTGGTGGTTGTCAGGGATAAGAAGAAGCTGCTGATCCTCGCGCAGCTACGCATGGAAAACCTTTCCACCATGTATCTTGAAGCACTCGATATGGATATAGCCATGGATCAGGCCTTATCCAAGGCTGCGTGGGAGTTTGGCTTTGAGGATCCCTTCGTGCTGGAATTCCCGGCCGGTCTCCTGGACATGCCTTCCGCCGACCGGAAGGAAGAGCTGTCCAGGCTGGCTAGCCAGCATCTGGAGTCCGAGTTCCTGCGCTTCTTAAACCTGCTCACCCAACTGCGCACCAGGCCTCTCTTTGGAGCTGTGCCTTTGAGGCTGGGAGAACAGTCTATCACAGCATTGGTTCCCGACTCGCCGCAAGGCGACCGGATTTATGATATCATCAACAAGGCGGCAGAGAAGAACCGGATGCAGACAAGGAGGATCAGCCGCATCCGAGCAAATAAGACATCTCTGCGCCAGGCCTGGATATCCCTGTGCGAGGCAAAGATGGTCGTGGCCGATCTGAGCACGGACCATCCCGAGGTGCTGTACGGCCTGGGCATTGCACACACCCTGGGACGCGATTGCATCCACATATGTCCCGCCGGCCAGGAGGCGCTTGAGCTCGATCGCACCCGATCTCTCGCCTATCATCCATCTGATCCCAACAGGCTGGAGGATGAGCTGGACCAGGCCTTGAAGGAGTGGCTGTCACCGCTGGCAGAATAGAGGTGGCCTGCCATCAAGTCAATGTACGTCCCCTCCCAGAGATTTTTTTGAAAAATGCGGAAGGCGACGCACTTCCAGCACCGGCTGGTCTATCAGGGCAAGCATCTCGCCCCGGACCATTGCCTATAGAGTTATATACGACTTCCCGTAATAGCGAAACCCGGCTTCAGAACTAGGTTTCCGATCTGGCATGGCTGATTCACGGATAAGTCCAGGAGGGTAAGCGCAATTGAAGAGGATAAGGTTGGCAGTTGCTGGGCTGGGCAACTGCGCAAGCTCACTGATCCAGGGTATTGATTATTACCGAACCCGAGGTGCAGAGGATTGCATAGGGCTCATGCATTACGATATCGGAGGATACAGGCCTGGGGATATCGATGTTGTGGCCGCCTTTGATGTCGATTCCAGGAAGGTAGGAAGGGACATCTCCGAGGCGGTATTTGCCAGCCCCAACTGCACCCAGGTATTCAATCCCCACGTATCCTTCAAGGATGTGACCGTTAAGATGGGGCCAGTCATGGACGGAGTAGCCCCACACATGAAGGATTACCCTCTGCAAGACACATTCTCCGTTGCAAGACAGGACCCGTGTGATGTGGTCAGGGAACTGGAGAAGAGCGAGGCCGAGGTCCTGATAAACTATATGCCGGTGGGCTCGGAGCAGGCTACACGCTTTTACGCCCAGTCCGCCCTGGATGCCGGAGTTGCGTTCATCAACTGCATGCCGGTTTTCATCGCATCGGATCCGGTTTGGGCGAACCGTTTCGAGCAGAAGAGGGTGCCAATCGTTGGCGATGACATCAAGTCTCAGATCGGAGCCACCATCGTGCATCGAACACTGACCAAGCTCTTCATGGACAGAGGCTGCCACCTCGATCGCACCTATCAGCTCAATGTGGGAGGGAACACCGATTTTCTCAATATGCTCTCACGGGAGAGGCTGAAGTCGAAGAAGATATCAAAGACCGAGGCGGTTCAGTCAGTCCTGGACGAAAACCCCCTGGCTCAGGAGAACATCCATATCGGACCCTGCGACTACATACCATGGCAGAAGGACAACAAGATCTGCTTCCTGCGCATGGAAGGCCGGATCTTCGGTGATGTGCCGATAAACCTGGAGCTCAGGCTCTCTGTGGAGGATTCGCCCAACAGCGGAGGATGCACCATCGATGCCATCCGCGTATGCAAGCTGGCGCTTGAGAGGGGGATTGGAGGGCCCCTTCTTGAGATCTCCGCCTACACGATGAAGCATCCGCCGGTCCAGTTCCCGGACGAGATGGCCAGGGAGATGGTGGAGCGGTTCATATCCGGAGAGCCTGGAAGCAGCCAAACCCAGCCCTTGTCGACCTGACCCTCCCTGTCGCATCAATGAAAAGAAGCCGGCAGCGGGCATCACCCAGGGATCTCAAGAGTGCCCGCTCCAGGACAACTCCATATCTGATTGAAAGCCTGGCATATCGAAAGTCCCCTGGCAAGGAGAGGCCTTCTTGGGCATGTGGGCGATCTTTATCGACGATTGTCTTAGCATGAGGGTAAGATTTAAGGCATAGAGAGATAATCCCAAAGAGCATGCGAGCAACCAGCAACGTAGCGTTCGGGATTTCCCTGCTGATCATAGTCTTCGCATTGATTTTGCCGGCGCAGGCCAAGATCACCTCTGGATGCGGAAGCAACTGGCTGGGCGGCGATGTTATAGGTTCTGCCACAGTCACCCCTGTTGGAGTTGAGCGGCCTAACATGAACGTCCCTGAGCCCAAGGTGACCAAGCCGGATATGTCCATGCCCAAGCCGAACCCGCAGCCCCTGAAGAAGGATAGCAACGCCAGCAATGCCAGCAATGAGACAGGACCGGCGGCAGAAGAGGCGTTGGGGCAACCGGAAGATGTATCCTTCAACCTATCCGGCAAATGGGCGTTTTCGTTCTTGGATGGTAGCGGACCCTCTGCCGAACTCACTATTTACCCTGCCGGCAAGATGTTCTTCGGGCGTGGAACGCTCGTCAAGGACAACTCGACTATCCCTGTAACAGCGGTCGGTTCTCAGGACAGCCAGGCCATCAAGCTCGACATAGTTCAGACCGTGGATGGCGAGAAGTTCAGACAGGACACCCTTTACAAGATGAAGCTATCTGCCAACAATCAGACGCTTCAAGGGACCTATGACCAGATGGGGACCGAGGGCTCGGCAGGAAAGGTAGTAGCCAGCGGCAATGTCACAGGTCAGCGAATCGCCTAGGCACTGTCGCCTCCCGGGATTTTCGCCCCCAATGAGAAAACCAGGAATCTCACCGTCATCGTTTCACAAAAAGGAAATTGGCGACCGTTCCAAGGGATTAGGCTCGGGCCGGCGTCTGTCATGCAGCCGGGCCGGCCCGATTCTTCAATCTTTCAGCCCAGCTTTTGCGATACTGAAAAGACGCCCGGACCTGAATCACCGGCTCTTTTTTTCGAACTCGCCTTCCTGCAAGAAAGATACTGGGACGTGAGACGAAAAAAAGGGAGGATTTGGCCCTCAGCGGTGGTAAGGCTCGTTTCGCAGAATCCGAAAAGCCCTGTAGAGCTGTTCTATAAGGATCAGGCGCATCAGCTGGTGAGGAAAGGTCATCTTGGAGAAGGACAGCCGGAGGCTGGAGCGCTCCAGAACCAAAGGGTGGAGGCCTAAAGGGCCACCGATTATAAACTCCACGGCGCTTATTCCGCCCAGCATCTGATCCCGGAGCCATTCGGCAAGCTGAATGGAATCCAGGCTTCGGCCCTCGCGGTCGAGAGACACAACCGCGCAGCCGGGCCTCATCTGCGAGAGGATGGATCTGGCCTCCTTCTCCATGGCCAGGGCCTCCTGCCGCGAGCTGCCCAGGGCAGATTCCGGCACCTCCACAACCTCGAGGCGAGCATAGGGGGAGATGCGACGGGCGTAATCGGAGAATCCATCCGAGAGATAGCGCTCTCGAAGTCTTCCAACCGCGATCAGCCTGATGATCATTCCTGTGAGATGCCAAATCCCAAAAAGCCGCTTGATATCCAGGGCATCGAGATCCGGAAAACCCGAAGCGTGGGATGGCTCGGCTGTGGCCCTCAGCCCTTCACGTTCTCAATTATCTCCTCGACCTCATCATAGCCTTCCTTGTAGAGCTCCTCTTCGCTTGGTGCAAGCTCCTTGAGAAGGCGCAGGAACTCGCCAGCGTGGACTACCTCTTCTTCTGCAATGTCCAGCAGGACTGACCTGGCTAGCTGGTCGTCGGTGGACTCGGCCAGCTGGGTATAGAGTTGCACTGCTTCGTACTCGGCTGCCACCATGTACCGGATGGCCCGGACCAGCTCGCTGCTGGTAAGCTTCCTCTCGGCGGCCAAGCCGGAAAAGGGAGACGCAAATTCTGGCATAGGCAACCATGTTGGAGAGGAGAGGGCTTATAGGTTTCGGCTTCTTGGAAATAGCCTCATCTCCCCATCCTTATGTGGGGGCTCATCGGTAAGCCTTATTGCCCACAGACACCTGTGCCGCAGCCATTTGGCCGCTATCTCAGGGCTGCTCGGATCGGCCTTTTAGCGAACTTTCTTAACTTGGGTTCGGTTTAGCTTATCCATCATCTTCTTGATGGAACCTGGGACCTTGCTGTTCCCCTTCGTGAGGTCTTCCCCGGTCTTGACCGAGTCGCGGACGGTTGTGCCCATCCCCCTCATCATCTTCAGGGCCTTTTCTGGATCGACGCCGTAGCGGGCCATGTATTCATACTGGCTCAACTGAAGACCGGTGGCGGTTATGTATATCGGGTCCCCGTAGATCGGAGTGATCTTGCCTGCAGGAAGCTTCCACTCAAAGCCCTCTGGCGGGAGACAATCGAGCCAGTCCCTCCTCTTTCCGTCATGACCAGGACTCTCATCCTTCTCCAGATCAAGGGTGTCAATTACGTTGACAGCTCCACACTTGTGACAGATCAGCTTCTTGATCAATTCAACACCCCATTAAGTTTATTATTATGATATCTAAAAAGTAATATATATAACTTTTGTCTGAGAATTTTATCTTTCGCCGAAAGCCAGGCGACGCCTCCAAGAAAGACAGATGGGACTGAAAAGAAGATGAACTGGAGGGAGGCGATATGGATCTGCCGCGTATGCGAAGCTCCCCCTCGCGCCAAGCATAGGCCGCCTCCTGCCACCATTGTGAAACCGGCAACCATGTACCTCACCAATACGAATCCCAGCGTCCGGAGCTGAAGCTGCCCCTAAATCCACAGACAAGGCCTTCGTCATGCTGCAGACGATCCCATCGGAATGGACAATGCGCGCCGGTTACTGGCCGCTCTTCCGCTTGATCCGGATGTGGCGCCTCATGAATTGAAATGCGCGCTCCGGATCCACGGCAAACAACTCTATGAACTCCGTTCGACGGTGAATATTGTTGTAGGTATCCAGATAGTATATCGTGCCGTCAGCAAGCTCTTTTTTCCCTGCCGGCACCTTCCAGTCGCGCCCCTCAGGAGCCTGACACTCCATCCACCCATCGGCGAAGTCCGCCTTCTTAGTCTTCTTGACGTCTATCTCCGCGCCGCAGCATCCGCAGACGTACCTCTTGCCGAACATTTATTTAAACACCTTGGTTTTATATTGTTACTTGTAGTTTATAGATTTTTTGGACGCAAATATTTATTCTCATTAAGTAATGAATATAATAAGAGCAGGACCAGATAAAACCCATACCCGTCCTCAGGCAAGAACCCCATACAGGAGAGTATGTGCGGGATTCTGCCATAAGTGCAGCAGCAGGTTTGCGGTTCGAGGCCATCCTGAGACCCTTGAGATGTGGCGAGCAGCTGATGACAAAGGGCGACCTTGGGGATCTCGCGGTGCAGAAATCTATAAGAGGATGCAAATGATGGATCCGAAGAAAATCCACCATGCCCCCAGACCAGGCAGTACGGCCACGCACGCCGCCGTGGCAAGATCTCTTTTCTGAGGACCACGCCAAAGAGACGTCTTTGGGATCGGGGAGGCTCGGTGGCTCACGACCGGATTCATCGCCGCCGATGTCGGGCGCAGCTATCGTCTCTGAGACGACAGCGCGATATCCGCCCAAAAATCGCCTGATGATCTGCCCCACTGCATAGAGAAATGATGGAGCACTCGAACCTCATTCGGAACTCATTGGGCAGATGCCGGGAAATATCAATATCAGGATAAGGTTTTATACGCCTTTTTTAAAGATGTATCTCGAAGAGATATGGAATATCGGCTACGTCCGGCGATCGAGAGGGAAGTGCCATCCGTCTGCCCGGTCTGCCTCACCGCCCTGACCGCACGCCTCCGACTGGAGGGGGAGGGAGTCGTGATCCTGAAGACCTGCCCAAAGCACGGGCAGTTCGAGGATGTCTACTGGTCCGACGCCGCCCTGCTTCAGCGGTTCCTGCGTTTCGGCCTGGACGGAGAGTCGCAGGCAGAGCCCAATGACAGACTTGAGGGCTGCCCCTCGAACTGCGGCCTGTGCACCCAGCATCGCACCCCAACCTTGCTGGCCAATATCGATCTGACCGACCGATGCGACCTGAGGTGCCCGATCTGCTTCGCTCGATCTGCTGAAGGTGGGGCGGCCGAACCCTCTATTCAGCAGCTTGAGGAGATGATGAGGGCTCTGCGCAGCCAGCGTCCTGTGGGCTGCCAGGCGGTCCAGTTCTCAGGAGGAGAGCCCACGCTGCGCGAGGACCTGCCAACGATCATCAGGATGGCTCGCAGGATGGGCTTTTCCCAGATACAGATTGCCACCAACGGCCTGCGCCTGGCACAGATGCCCGGCCTCGCCAGCCAGTTGCGAAAGAGCGGGCTTGACACGGTATACCTGCAGTTCGATGGGGTGACATCCGAGGCCTACAGGCTGACCCGCGGCCGGGACCTGCTGGACGCAAAAGAGAGGTCGGTGAAGGTTTGCCGCGAGTCAGGAATGGAGAGCCTGGTTCTGGTGCCCACCGTTGCCAGAGGATTGAACGACGACCAGCTCTACGCAATTGTGAAATACGCCAGGCAGAACACGGACATAGTCAGAGGGGTGAACTTTCAGCCTGTATCGTTTTCTGGCCGGATCGACCTGGCGGAGAGGACGGCGCGCCGCATAACGGTCTCCGACGTTCTCAGGCTGCTGGAGGAGCAGAGCGATGGACGAATCGCAAGAGACGACTTCTACCCGGTTCCCTTCGTCGATCCCATAGCCAGGCTGATCGAGACGGAGTCAGGGCAGCCCCAGGCCAGGTTCTCCATCCACCCATGCTGCGGGGCGGCAACCTACCTCTACATAAGCAGAGAGGGGCCAGTTCCCATCACACGCTTTCTGGATGTGGAAAGGCTGATGGAGAGGATCAAGGACTCGGTCGAGAAGTCCGATGGCTCTGCCCTTGGCCGTCTGAGAGCCAGGGGGACTATACTGAAGCAGCTTCACAGCTTCATAGATGAGACCAGGGCCCCTGCAGACCTCCACATATCCGGACTTCTTCGAGGAGTGCTCAAGTCCGGAACCAAGGACGCCCTGCGTGAGTTTCACAGAAAGACACTGTTCATAGGGGTGATGCATTTCCAGGATTTGTATAATATGGACCTGAACAGGCTGCGAAGATGCGGCATACACTATGCTACGCCGGACGGAAGGATTATACCCTTCTGCGCCTACAACAATATACATCGCCGCTTTGCGGATGGGCAGGGGAAATGCCGGGTTTGCGAAGAGAAGAGATCGTCGGAGGACCTGTGACCTTGAAGATGGCAGTCCAGATGATGAGGATCGGAGACTGGATCCGCTTCTATCCAGCCTTCCCGCTGGCAGGCGCCTGCCTCTCCGGATGCCACTTTACCCGGACAGCGCTGGTGCTTGCACTTTACATCATTATGATAGGATACGCCTTCGCTGTAAACAACTATTTCGATGCTGAGATAGACCAGAACCACAAGGGAAAGCATAATTCTGGGAAAAATCCCCTGGCCATGGGATGGATCAGCCTGAGAGATGCCAGAAGGGTACTCGAGGGATTGATCATCGTTTCGCTGATCATGATGATGGCCATTGGATGGATGGCTGGTGGGTGGCAGGGTCCAGCGCTGGCCTTGCTCAACCTTCTTCTCCTCACCGCCTATTCAGGCGGACCCCGCCTCAAGGAGATCCCCGGTGCCGACCTCACTGCCCACGGGCTGATGTTCGGAGCGCTTCCTGTGGCTTGCGGATTCTATCTTGGGGGAGGATCTGCATCCTGGTTGCTGGTCCTGGCATCCTCTGTCGCCTTCCTGCTTGGTGCAGAGGCTCTGGTAGCTCATCAGATGGTGGATTTCCGGGAGGATTTCTGCAGCACAAAGACCACGGTTGTGTCCATTGGGCAGGCGCGGGGCGGAGTCTTGCTGGCCTTTCTGGCCTTCTCCTCAGCTGCCCTTGTTGCCGCAGCTGCATGGTCGGCCCTCATACCCCTGCATTATGCCTGGCCTCTGATCGCCTATCTGCTGTCATATCCAGTCTTCTCGGTCAGGAAAGTGAGAGATGAACTGCGTCAAGATATCCGTGATCCTGCCATCCCTCAATGAGGTCGAATGCATTGAAGGGACGCTGCAGTCTATCGCAAGACAGTCGATGGACCGAAGGGATTACGAGATAATAGTCGTGGACGGCGGATCGACCGACGGGACGGTGGAGAAGGCCGGGCAGTGGGCAGACCTGGTGGTGAGCCAGAGACATCAGGGGATAGGCGGGGCCCGGCGAGACGGGGCTGATGTGGCATCCGGGGAGATGTTAGCGTTTACCGATGCCGATACCAGTGTCTGCCCCCGCTGGCTGGAGGCAATCGAGAAGAACCTCGGCAAATACGACGCCTCCACCGGGCCGGTCGTATACGCCGATCCATCCATCAGGTCTGAGCTATTGAGCCGCTGGAGAGACCTGTACCGCCTGCTATCTGCGCTGAACTTCTACTATATGCTGGGCTCCAATATGGCGGTGCGCTCAGATGTATACCGGTCCATCGGTGGCCACTCGGAGATCTCTCTGCTCGACGACTACGACCTATCGGTAAAGCTACGCCAGGCCAGGGCGAGTTGCTGCTATGACGAGAAGCAAGCTGTTATGACCTCTTCCCGGAGAGCCGGAAGGATGCTGGCCTACACGCTGACAGTGGCTTACGGCCACTACCATTACCGAATAACCAGCGACCACCAGAAGCTGCTGGAATACCCAAGGCCAGAGGAGATGACCGTTGGCCGGCTGATCGATCAGAAGGGGAAGAGCAAGGAGCTGATCGAAGGGCTCGAGTCGCTGCGTGATTCGGTGTCAAGCACTCTGCGAAAGATGGTCCATTAGAGATGGAAGCGGTCTTCTGCCAGCCGTGGATTTTTGGAAAAAGAATCGGAGGTTTATCTGGAGGCGAGGCAGTATCCATGACACGACGCCCGCCAGCGACGGAAAAATGGAGGGGCCCAGGACATCAGATCGCCGGCGGTCGGCGGCCATGTCTTCCATGTCCATGACTGGAGCGAATATCAGCCATCCTACCGACATGTTTATCAACCATTTCGCTGTGGTAGGTGCCGAGGGCAGGTAGATCAGCCGGAAGATCGCTACCTTGGCATGGTAGAGGCCTCGGGTTCGAATCCCGACCTGTCCATCTTCCCGGGAACTTCAAAGAGAGAGGGTCCCGTCGCCAAAACGACCCAAAGGTATTAGGCGTCCGGAGGACTTTTTTGGATCATATGTCCGCGCTTGAGGTATTGGCCATGGCTTTTGTCGTCGGGCTGACCGGGGCATTGGCTCCAGGGCCCACCCTGGTAGCCACTGTAAACTCCTCACTCACCGGCGGATGGAGCGTTGGACCAAAGGTCACTTTAGGCCACGCGATCGTGGAGGCCCCCATATTCCTGCTTGTTATGCTCGGGCTCAATGTGGCAGCGGAGACCTACCGCACACCGCTCTCCCTCATCGGCGGCTTATCACTGATGGCCTTTGGGCTGCTCACCCTTCGAGGAGCTAAAGAGGCAAGCCTTTATCAAAGCTCAGGCCTGGCCTCCAATCCCTACCTGGCAGGCGCCCTCACCAGCGCCGCTAATCCATACTTCTGGATCTGGTGGCTATCGGTTGGTTCAGCCATGCTGATGGAAGGGACACGCGAAAGCCTCGCCCTGGCCGCAGTGTTCATGATAGGACATTGGGGGGCTGACTTCAGCTGGTACACCCTGATCTCAACAAGCATCGATAGGGGCAGAAGCCTGCTCTCTGAGACGTCTTACCGCTGGGTGCTATTTGGCTGCGGCGCCTTCCTGGTCCTTTTCGGCGCTTACTACATGAGCCGGATCTGGACCGGCTGAGATGGAGATCTGAGAAAGACGGCAAAGCACACTCTTTCTTGGGAAAGCCCCAGAAAGATGGATCGGAAAGAGCCACCATGAGAGCACTGTCACTCCAAAAGTCTCCTGCATTCCCCTTATCTGCAGCAGTGGCGCTTGGACTGGCGTATCCGGCTGCCGGCTGGGAATGGCTGATCATCCCGTCATTGCTGCTGGCGATGACATTCTCCCTGCAGGATGTGAGGCTGGAGCGGGCGTCCGGCCTGAAGAAAGCGGCAGCCGGCCTGATGCTCAACTATCTGCTCCTCTCAGGAGTCATAATTGCGCTATCTCAAGGACTGAACGATCCGGCTTTGCGCCAGGGGTACCTGGTCATGGCAGCGGTCCCCCCAGCCATAGCGGTCGTGCCGCTGTCCCGTCTTCTTGGAGGTGACGTCTCTTTAGCAGTGCTGACAGAATCGATCTGTTACCTGGCAGGCCTGGTGCTAACACCCATGATCATATTCGCATTCGCCCATGTTAGCGGTGCCGGGATGTTGCAGGTTGGTCAGGCTGTCCTGCTGCTGATAGTGCTGCCGTTCTTCATCTCCCGCAAAGTTCACCTGCTGGGACTAAATCCCGACCTGCCCGTAACCCTCGGCCTATTTCTGGTCACCTACCTCGTGGTCGGAGCCAACCAAGACGCCCTGTGGGAAGTGCAGATGCTGGACGCAGGCCTCATCGCTGTGGCCCGCACATTCCTGACGGGTGCAGTTGCGTTCCTGATTCTGGGAGCCCTCGGTTCAGACAGGGAGACCCGCATAACCCTTACGCTCTTCGGCTCCTACAAGAACCTGGGGCTGACCGCAGCGATGGCTTTGCTTATATTCGGGCAGCGTGCAGCGATTCCTGCCGCAGTATGTGCTCTGGCCGAGACCGCCTTTTACATCACGCTTGCGCTGCTGAGCAGATGGCGATGCGAGCCAGAGCGAACAGCCGAACGAGCGGCTGCTCGGCAGCCTTAAATAAACCCTGGGATTGGATCAGATGTGGAAGACGCATGTCGCTTAAGGATGACCTGATATATCTGCGCCAGCTGGGCGGCTACATCGCCCTCTCTGTGGTCCTGTTCTTCGGCACAGCATTGATGGGCTATCTGGCTGCCAGCCAGGATCAGGAGTTCATCGATCTGTGGCTGAAGGAGCTGGAGATGCTGAAATGGATAGCTGCGCTTCCTCCCTGGAAGATACTGATCGTGATATTTGCAAAGAACCTGCTGGCATGTGCCATGGCCATCCTCCTCGGGCTGGGGCTTGGCCTCATACCAATGCTTGTGGTCACATCCAACGGGATAGTGCTGGGAGTCGTCTCCTACCAGGTGATCCACAACCAGGGGGTGGCCTATCTGGCTGCCGGCATACTGCCCCACGGCATCATCGAGCTTCCGGTCGTCCTGGTGAGCATAGCCATGGGGCTTCGCCTGGGCCATCTGCTGCTCCTCTCCCTGATCGGGGAGAAGACCGATCTGCGAAAAGAGGCATTCTTATGCGTGCGATTCCTTCTGCTCTGGGCAGCTCCGCTTCTGCTCCTTGCGGCTGCAATTGAAAGCTTTATCACACCCATTGCCATATCCCTGGCATCCCGGTGAGGTCGTGATTATGGACCCGAATTCACAAGATGTTTCATCCGATGTCAAGAAAGGTCAGGGAAGGGGACAGGATAGCAGGCCTGAGTCAAAAGAAGCAAAGCTGCCACCCAAATCCAGCTTCAGCGAGTGGTACCATGAGCTGCTCAAGGCCGCCGAGATCATAGACGTGAGGTACCCGGTCAAGGGCATGTGCGTCTGGTTCCCATTCGGATTCGCCCTGCGCCGCAGCGTCTATGGCATCATCCGGGAGCTGCTCGACCCCGATCACTATGAGACCCAGTTCCCGCTCCTGATACCCGAGCAGGAGTTCATGAAGGAGGCGGATCACATCAAGGGATTCGAGGACGAGGTCTACTGGGTGACACATGGTGGGACGTCCCCCCTGGATGTCAAGCTAGCCCTGCGGCCAACCAGCGAGACTGCCATATATCCCATGTTCAAGCTCTGGATCCGGTCCCATGCCGACCTGCCGCTTAAGGTATATCAGATCATCAATACGTTCCGCTATGAGACGAAGCATACCAGGCCGCTCATCCGCCTGAGGGAGATCACGTCGTTCAAGGAGGCCCATACCGCCCATGCCACATGGGATGAGGCTGCCGAACAGGTTGAGGTGGCAGTCAAGAGGTACGCCGAGTTTTACCGCCGCCTGGCCGTGCCATTCCTGGAGAGCAAGCGCCCCTCGTGGGACAAGTTCCCCGGAGCCGACTACTCCATCGCCCTGGACGTTGTGATGCCAGACGGACGGACGCTTCAGGTGGGGACTGCTCACCTGCTGGGCACGAACTTCGCCCGCACTTACGAGATAACCTACGAGGACCAGAAGGGTGAGCAGCAGTACGTCAACCAGTCATGCTACGGCATATCGGAGAGGTGCATAGCTGCCCTGATATCCGTTCATGGAGACGATCGCGGCCTTATCCTGCCGTGGCTGGTGGCGCCCACACAGGTCGTGATAGTGCCGATAATCTTCGGGGAGAAGGAGCCGATACTCGAGGCCTGCCGCCAGCTGGAGGGGGCCCTTAAGCAGGACAGGATAAGGGTGGTCCTGGACGGCAGCGACGAGCGGCCTGGCGCCAAGTTCTACAAGTGGGAGCTACGGGGAGTGCCAATCCGTCTGGAGCTTGGGCCCCGCGATATAAAGAACGGCGTGGTGACCATGGTCAGACGGGACGGGGTCAAGAAGACCGTGCCCATATCAGATGTTCGATCGGCAGTGGTAAAGGAAGCAGAGGATCTCTCAGCGGTTCTGTACAGCAGGGCATTGGAGCTGATGAAGTCCAAGATCAAGGATGTCCACAACGTAGAGGAGGCAAGAGAGCAGACCCTCATCGGAGTGGCAAGGGCTGCCTGGTGCGGATCAGTGGACTGTGGTCACGAGATGGAGGACAGGGTGGGTGCCAACCTGCTTGGAGAGGCGCGTGACGGGCAGCAGCAGCCCGACCGGCCGTGTCTCATCTGCGGGAAGCAAACTTTCGCCACCACCTATCTGGCCAGGCAGTATTGAGATCGTGGGCCATCGTTTCAGCTGTCTGCCAGACGTCGAGATATATGTCAGATGATAGGGGCGCTTCGTCGAGATTGAGGATCATCCTGGCCGAGTACGCCATGGCCTGCGGCATGGGCGGGACCTGCCAGGTGGAGGGCACAGCCATGCTGGCCGCCCTCGCTGGCAGCTTTGAGAGAATGGGGCACCATGTGGACTACCCAACCAGCGGCCCGCAAATTTTGGCAGGCAGGCCGCATAAGGTGGCGGGGCAGGAGGACTTTGCCAGGTTCCTGAGGTCTGCCCCATGCGATGCCGGCCTCGTCATCGCTCCTGACGAGCTGGCCCCCGAATATCTCGAGATTCTTGAGGCACGCGGGGCGAATCTGGGAGCCGATCCAGAGGCAGCCAGGCTGTGTGCGGATAAGCTTGAGTGCACCAGGGCCCTCGCCAGGGCCCGCGTCCCGGTGGCCGATCTGGTGGAGGAGGGCGAGTCGCCCCCAAAAGGCTGCCAGATTTACGTGATCAAGCCCCGCTTTGGCTGCGGATCGGAGGATGTCCGCATCTCCTCATTCTGCCAAAGGCCTGAGGGCTTCATCGCCACCCGCTACGTCCAGGGTATATCCCTCAGCGCTTCTTTCATCTGCGGCGACGGTTTTCTGCCGCTTACCATCAACCGCCAGCTGATCGAGATGGATAAAGACGGCTTCACCTACCAGGGAAGCCAGGTCCCTTACCCGTCACCCCGGGCTGACGAGATCTGGGATGTGGCCAGAAGAGCTGCTTCGGCCCTGGGCTTGCGCGGCTATGCCGGAATAGATATGGTCGTTGGAGACCTGCCCCGGGTCGTTGATGTCAACGCCAGGCCGACGACATCAATCATAGGCATCTGCAGGGTTATGAAGGAGGAGCTGGCCGATCTGATAATCAAGGCCCGACTCGGAGGGCTGCCGGAGAGCGTGACGATAGAAGGCCAGGCAACCTTTCAGAAAAGAGAACTCGCATGCATTAGATCCCCGGATGGCTTGTGAGATTCATCACGTCGCCATCCTTGCCGGTTTGGCGGGGAAAAAAATGCCAGGTGCCGTGAGAGGCGGCCTGAATACAAGGCTGCTGCGGAGATTTTCCGCGATCAACCCAGCCAGCATCTACCTGCCGGCCCGGAGCCCGATCGATCTTTCTGGAAAACGAACATTTGAGAAAAAGAGCCGGCCCACATGAGGCCGGACCAACAGCATCGGGAGCTGCTGGCAAACGGCCTTGGGGCCTGGCGCAGCCAGGGCGCCTGTACGGCCCAATTCACGAATGCCATTCGATCTGGATCACTGACCGATCCTGCCCAGACCTGATAATCCCGATAACTGCTGGCTGCCAGGTTTACCAGTGACCGGATGTGACCTGGTTGTAGCTCTCCTGGTGGATGGGGGCCCGCGGGCCGGTCCTGGCGTTGAACTTGATGCCCTGCTGGAAGTTGGGATTTGAGACCTCGTTGTAGGTCTGGATGTAGTTCAGGCCGTACTGATTGACCGGCATGTTTCTGTTGCCCATGTTAACGCTGCCGTATATGCCCTGCACCACACTGTTCTGATAGCCGTTGAGGTATGCCTTGTTCTGGAAGTCCTGGGATGGGTCAACCGGACGATAGGGATTCAAGGCAGTCACATAGCCTGATATGCCCTGGACCAGTGAATTTCCGTCGCCGGTCATATAGGCCTGGTTGAGGCCGCTCTGGGATACCTCGTTGCCCCGGGCATTGAAGATTATAGCCTGCCCCAGCTGATTTCCATCCCCTCTGAATATGGCCATGTTGGCTGAAGACTGGGAGACGGTAGACCCCACAGCATTTTGTCTGATGCCCTGGGTGACGGAGTTGTAGTTGCCATCGACCATGGCCAGGTTGACTGCAGACTGCGAGACGCTGGATCCGGAAGCGCTCTGGGATATCCTCTGATTGAGGGTCTGATAGTTTCCGCTCAGGTATGCGGTGTTTATGGCGCTCTGGCTGACCTGTCCTCCAGATGCCGACATGCTTATGCTCTGCGTTATTGCTCCATAAGCCGATGAGGTGAAGACCATCATCAGCGCAACCAAGGCTATTGCAGCCCTAAATCTCATTTCCACTCACCCCAATTCCACAGGGAGGGCAAAGCCGCTTTTCCAGGCGACTTTCCCGATCCCGCGGTGTAGTCCAATGAATATCTTCCATTATTGTGACGGGATTGCCCCGAAGTCTGGCACAAACCGCACAGGAGACGTCCCCAAGAGATCAGGGCATGTCTCCACAGTTCAGGCAGGCCTCTTTTCCGGGGCATTCACGGCGAATCTTTCCCCACGCCCCAAACCCCGCCAGACACCCCTACGGCTTGACGATTTAAATGGGTTTTTTTCATGTAGAGGTTATATTGGATTGATCTAGGCCGAACCATTGATCAAGGGCTTATAGAGGGTCGAAAATAGTCCGAAATAAATTAATAAATTCAATCGAATTATTTTAGTAAGAGATGGTAATAGTAGTAAGCATGATAGTAGCAATATTTGTGATCATTCTGGCCCTATCACCCGGGCAGGGCATGACAGATTACGATTACCGGTACTCCAAAGCCCCTAGCGGTGTCGTGGAGCCGACGACAGTCGATAGCCTGCACGGCTCATCCTCGGCATACTTCTGCGTGCGCAACGATGGCAGATCCAAAAGCATCTCGCTGATCCCGTTCGAGCCGTTCGCCCTGCACGAGATCGGGCGGTTTGATCTGGGGGTCATGCCGCTTTCAGGGGCCGCAGAGCTGGAGATCGAGATCCACCTGGATGGCAACAATGACGGCAAATACAGCAGCTCAAGGCCAGAGGATGCCAGATTGATCGTCTCGGCTGCAAGATGGGACATGACACGCAAACCAGCACTTCGGGAATGGACCGAACTGAACCTGATGGAGATGACCGGACGAACCCTCAGCAAGGACCCGGCCCTGGTTGGAAAAGGGCTCTCATGGTCTGGCCTCCTGGACAGGGTTGGCCAGCTGGAAGTGGTCAAGATATATCTGCGACTGAGAGGCGCCAACAGCTCCTGCCTGGTTGATCGGGTCCGGATGGGAGAGGAAGTGGTGAGCTTCGAGGCCATGGAGAGGGAAGCGATCAAGAGGTCGAAGCAGCGCACATATGGGGCAGGTTCCACGATGACCTACTACATAGTCTATGCAAATAACCGGGAAGATCCTGGCGACGTCACCGTCACCGAACACTATCCGGCAGGAGCTGGCCTGGTGGAGGCAGACCCGTCTCCTGATCCTGGCACCAATAACCGCTGGACTTTTCGCGACCTGCCGCCCGGACAGCACGGACGTATAACGGTGAAGCTCCGGATGTCCAAGGGTTATGCAGAGGTTGACGGAGATGGCCAAGTTTCGGGGACCGGCATGGTCTCGGTGCGCCGCAGCCTGACCACGCGAAAAGATAGCCATCTGGTGAAGAACCAGGTAACGGTGAGCGGAGGCGGTATCAACCGAACTGCATCAGCTCCTGCCAGGATCAGGTCGATCCCAGGGCACACCCTGCTCATGAAGGAGAGCGGGACGGGGGACTACCGGTCGGAAGAAGAACTGCATTACCTGGGGACAAGCATAAGGGCCAGCCGATCGTTTGTGGCCAGATCGTCGCCGATAGTCCTTAACCTGACCCGCAGAAGAATCGACTTGAGCAGCCCCTGGAGCTCGGAGACGTATGCCGGGAACGATAGAATGAGTGACGAGTTCCTGCAGCGCCATCATTACTGCCCCCGCCTGAACCTGAGCTCCCGGGCAGAGCTGCGCAGCAGCAAGAGCATGCTGGAGATTCAGTCCAACATGTCAGGACTGGCCTTCAGCAGGACTTCGGCAGAAGGCCGGATGCTGGGATTTTTCGGCATTGGGGATCTCAATATATCCACACGGGCAGAGGCCCGCAAGAGCAGCAAGAAAGGGAGAAAGCCGCCCCTGGATCTGGGATGCCTGTGCCAGAGGTGAGAGATCATTGGCAAGAAAGCCGGAAGGCTCTTTGAAAGGTGTTCAGGATCGCAGGCAGTGGCAGGGTCCCATGCTCGAAATCGATGCTCGTTTGCCAGAAGGCAAGAGATCGACTTGAGAAGAGGCAAAAGAAAGACCCCTGTAAGGATCTCGTCGGCAAAGGTCAGGAGGAGGAGCCTTTCTGAGCGAATTTTAGAAGAAGGTCAAACGGCAGATGCCCGAAAGGCTCCTGACATGGCATCTGAGAAGAGGAGGGTGGGCTTCCCAGTGCCATGCACTTGCAGTATTCTCGGGCGGCAATTGGCCGCCGCCCGAGCCACTCCCCTACGCGCCAACTTTTCCCTGTCCAATCACCCACTCATCAACCATTCTGTATGCAGCCTGGCTTAAAACCCTATTTTTCATCTACGGCTCATATAGGCCTTATCTAGATCTCAGAAAAGAGTATGGTCCTGCCAGGGTTCTTGCAGTGTATCGATGATTTTCGCAATCCATGCCTCACCGCAAGCCTATTATGCTGGATGTGGGCCTTTTTGTCAGCATGGACGTGCAGCGTTTTATCGATGAGGCCGTGGAGGAGATACGCCGGGAGGTGCAGGGCAAGGCCATCATCGGCCTTTCCGGCGGGGTGGACAGCTCCGCGGCAGCGGTGCTGGCCCACCGGGCGCTGGGAGATCGGCTGGTCCCGGTCTACGTGGATAGCGGCCTGATGCGCCAGTTCGAGTCTGAGCGGATCGAGCAGCTATTCCGGCACTTCGGCCTTGTCCGCGTCAATGCGGGAGACCGATTTCTGAGCGCTCTGTCTGGGGTCACAGATCCGGAGGCCAAACGCAAGATCGTGGGAGAGACGTTCATCCGGGTATTCGAGGAGGAGGCTGCCAGGGTCGGAGCGGATTTTCTGATCCAGGGCACCATCTACCCAGACCGCATAGAGTCCGAAGGCGGGATAAAGGCCCACCACAACGTGGGAGGGCTGCCTCTGCGCATGGAGTTCAAGGGGATAGTCGAGCCCATGCGGGACCTGTACAAGGACGAGGTCAGGCAGGTCGCCAGGGCGCTTGATCTGCCTGTTGAGATATCCGAGAGGATGCCCTATCCGGGCCCTGGACTGGCGGTGAGAATCGTTGGGGAGATCACCAAGGAGAAGCTGGACGTCGTGCGGACCGCCAATGCCATCGTCGAGGAGGAGGTCGGATCTTACCAGCCATGGCAGGCCTTCGCTGCCGTTGTTGGAAAGGGCACTGGCGTTAAAGGGGACAATCGGATTTACGGCTGGATAGTTGCAGTGCGGTCGGTCACATCACGCGATGCGATGACGGCAGACGTGATGGAGCTGCCATGGCCGGTCCTGCGCAAGATATCGTCCCGCATCAGCGGGGAGATTCCCGGCGTTGCCCGTGTCGTCTACGATATTACCCCAAAGCCGCCCGGGACCATAGAGTTCGAGTAGCCAAAAAGGGAATTTTTCAGCTCGGGCCCACTTCTCTGCCAGGCTATGTGGCCCGAGCTTGCGGGCCCTTAGAGCACCCCTTTTGTGCTAAGGACACCGCCTTTGCCGGGGCCGGCAGCCTGCCAAAGCGCCAGTCCCAGTGCTTTGAAGGCGCTCTCCACGATGTGATGGTCGTTTTCGCCCGTTAGCTGCAGGTTCATGGTCAGGCGGCCGCCCACCGTCAGCGCCTCCAGAAATTGACGAAGCCCGCCCGCCTCCATATCCGCCACCATATCGCCTGAGAGTCCGCCCCTAATCACCAGGTAAGGCCGACCGCTAAGGTCCAGGGCAACCTGGGCTAAGGCCTCGTCCATTGGCACCGCAGCCCATCCGTATCGCCGGATGCCTGACCTGGACCCAAGTGCCTGGTCCAGTGCCTGGCCAAGTCCCAGACCAAGCACCTGGCACCTCCAGGCTGATGAGCCGCGGGCCGAAGCTTGCAGGTCCAGAGAACCGACCCTGGCAAGCGAATGCATCATATGATCCAAGAAGCCGGATCCGCTCTCCAGACTCACCTGGCCTGATCCGTCAAGATCCAGCGCCACCTCTGCCACCGAACCGCCTCTCTCCACCTCTGCCCGGCCAGACCTCATGATCGCACCATTCCCAGCGGCATTTTATGGCCCTTTGTATTAATGCTTGTGTCCGGCTGGCCTCATCAGGATCTCAGGGCTTCCAACGCCAGGGAGAAGTCCAGTGTCCCGGTATAGATGGCAGTTCCAACAACAGCTCCTGCAGCTCCCAGATCCCGCAGCATGAGCACATCCTCAACCGTGGTAACACCGCCGGCAGCCACGACCGGGATACGCAAAGCCCGCACCAGGTCTCTGGTTGGGGCAGGGTCGATCCCGCGCTGCTGACCTTCGGTATCTATGTTGGTGAACAGTATGGAGCCGGCGCCAAGCTCCTGGAACAGGCGGCCAAGCTCGACCGCCCTGTCGGATAGCGACCTCTGCCAGCCCTCGGTTGTCACAAAGCCTCCCTTGACATCCAGGGCTACCATTATGTGCTCGGACCCGAACTCTGATGAAAGGGATGAGACCATATCAGGCTGGCGAAGGGCAGCCGTGCCCATGATGACCCGGTCCACACCGAGGTCCAGAAGAGATCTCACATCATCGTAGCTGCGGATGCCCCCACCCACCTGGATGTAGAGGTCAAGCTCGCCGACGATGCGTTTTAGAATCGGCGCGTTTATCCGCACCCCCTGAAGGGCGCCGTCCAGGTCGATTATGTGCAGGACCCGCGAGCCAAGATCTGCCCAGCGGCGGGCCTGGGCCAGGGGGTTGTCCAGGGAGATCACCTCGGAGCCTGGAACCCCCTGCACAAGCTGAACGCACTTGCCGCCCCGAAGATCGACGGCCGGAAAGAGGGAGAAGGTCATGCACTGCGGGGATGTGCCCGGCGATCTTAACCGTTTCGATTACGCCGATTGTCCAAACTGAAAGACCCTGTCAGGCCCAGAGGATATCGGAAAAATTGGGAGGGATTCCTGGCTCCCCGTCACCATGCGGAGGGGACCGCCAGCCCTCGAGCTCGCAAAAAAAGGGAGCTTCCTGGCCAATCTTGCCGGAATCGCTGCGACATTTGCTGGCTTTGCACCGCCTTTGCCCCCCTCACAATTTTTTCGGATCTCTTGTCAATAGGCGTACATCTTGCCGTAAGGCCTCTTTGAGACGGGCGTCAGCTTGACGAACTGGCTTTTTTGCAGCTCTTCCTGGCGCGCGGCAAGCTCGGGGAAGCGGATGAGGAACTCGTGAATCAGGTTTTCCAGCAATGCGTGGTCCTCTTCGCCGGGGTCGGATATCTCAACCTCCTTGCCGAGCTGGGTGAGATTTACCGAGCCTCTGAGAAATATCGCCCCGCCATGCATGCCGGTGCCTATGAAGTTTGACTGGTGGCCCCGATTGCCCAGGTCCAGGACTAGGACGATTCCGCCAGCCATATACTCCCCCAGGAAGTCCTGAGCAGTCCCGCCTATGACGACCACCGGCTTTTGGTCCAGGTACTCCTTCATATGCAGGGCGGTCCTGTAACCCACGCCGTCACGCACGAATATCCGGCCGCCTCGCATTGACATGCCCAATACGTCACCGGCCCTGCCCTCCACCACGATCTCGCCTCGATCCATGGTGTTTCCCACACCGTCCTGGACGTTTCCGTGAACCAGTATGCGATGGCCGCTGAGGAAAGCGCCGAGGTCGTTGCCGGGGGTTCCGAATATCTCGATCTGCAGGCTGGCCTGGCCAGGCCGGTAAAGCCTGGTGCCGATATATCTCTGGCCGCAGGCGTTTTTCACTATCATGCGGCCTGTGCCGGCAAGCATCAGATCGCGCAGCCTGTCGCTCAGCTCCTTGGTCTTGAGCCCGGTTGCATCGACCACCGCCCCTCCACATACCTGGTTTGAGGTTTCTGCCGTTGGGCTCGCAGCCTCATCACCTGGGTCAGATCTCTCCAAGGAGCCCTCATCAGGGATGCCCTGGCCAGCGGTCCTGGCTGATAAATGGGACGGCAGCTTCTGATCGGCGCTGCTGGGGTGATCGATATCAGAAGGGTTTCTGGGTCCGGTCATGGACGATTTCACTCTCCTGCGCCCTTGATTCCAAGGACGTCCAGCTCCCATTCATACAGGCCGACACCCCTCAGGTGGTCCCGGTTTCCTCGCAGGCTCTCGATGGCGTTTATTCCCATGCCGCCCAGCATCTCCTTTATCTCGGCCGACCAGGCACGCAGGAGATTGGTCAGGCGGCGAGAGGCGATATGCGGGTTTATGCGCCCGGCCAGGCGGGGGTCCTGGGTGCATATACCCCAGTTGCAGCGGCCGGTATAGCATTTCTGGCAAAGGGTGCACCCCATGGCTATCAGGGCGGCGGTGCCGATATAGACGCCATCCGCACCCAGGGCGATTGCCTTGATCACGTCGCCGCTACAGCGTATGCCTCCGGCTGCCAGGAGGGAGCAGCTGTTTCGTATGCCCTCGTCACGCAGGCGTCGGTCAACCGACGATATGGCCAGCTCGATTGGTATCCCCACATTGTCACGAATAGTCTTCGGAGCGGCTCCAGTTCCGCCCCGCAAGCCGTCGATGGCGATTATATCCGCCCCTGCACGCACAATCCCCGAAGCGATGGCAGCGAAATTATGGACCGCGGCGATCTTCACCGAGATGGGCTTCTCGTAGTTGGTGGCCTCTTTCAGAGCGTATATGAGCATGGAGAGGTCCTCAATCGAGTATATGTCGTGATGTGGTGCCGGTGAGATCGCATCGGTGCCTTCCGGGATCATCCTGGTCTCCGCAACGAGAGAGGATACCTTTTCGGCCGGCAGATGGCCGCCGATTCCAGGCTTTGCCCCCTGGCCGACCTTGATCTCCACAGCTGCGGCGCAATTCAGGTACTCGGCGTCTATGCCGTATCGTCCTGACGCGACCTGGACAACGGCACATCTCCCGTAGTCTGACCTGAGCTCTTTGGGCAATCCGCCCTCGCCTGTGTTGAAGAACGTGCCGAAGTCACAGGCTGCCATGGCCAGGGACTTGAACGCCTGGTAGCTGATTGCCCCGTAAGACATCGCTGAAAAGAGTATTGATGCCTCCACAACGACGTTTGGGCCTATCTCGGTCTCTATCGCCACGTCCTTTCCCTCGCCTGAGATCTTCAGGAAGTCGGGCTTGGGTCCCAGAAACGTCCTCAGCTCCATGGGCTCACGCAGGGGATCTATCGACGGGTTGGTAACCTGGGAGGCGTTTAGCACCATGTGGTCCCAGTAGATGCGGAAAGGCTTGTCGCTTCCGCATCCGGTTAGGATGACGCCACCGGTCTCAGCCTGCTTTTTCAGGTCGTCCATCTTCTCCCTGGTCCAGCTGGAGTTTGGACGGTAAGACGATGGGCTTGGACGGATGGTCAAGGCATCCATTGGGCAGAAGATAACACAGCGCTGGCAGCCGGCGCACTTGGACTCATCTGAGATTATGCTGTCGCGGTCCTGATCGTAGCTGTGGACCCCAAAGGAGCACTGTCGCTCACAGCCTCTGCACTGATCGCACCTATCCTCGTCCCTGTAGACCTGGAACTCGGGAGGTATGAATGATTTCATCTTTGACCATCCTTTAGCATCTTATTTGACCTACTACCGGTTCTCCCCCGTTGGGGGTCCACACCTCGTCCAGCTGAGGGGAGATCAGCCGGATGGGCGCCTCCTCCGAGGAGAGGTACATCATATCGCCCCTTGCGGCAGCCGTTAGCGGCCGCAGCCTCACGCGGTCGGTGAGGCCGATCATCTCTCCGTGATGGGCTATTATTATGGTGAACGGGCCGTTCATGAGCAGCGGGCCGTAGACCATCCGCAGGGTGCGGGCTATGGACCGCTCCTTCTCACCCATGCGATCGATGGCATTCCAGATAGGAGGGGAGAGTATCCTGGCCACAAGCTCGATTGGCAGCCTCTGCCGTCGCATCAGAAGGTCCACTGCGTAGGTTATCACCTCGGTATCCGTCTGCAGAGTACACTTATAACCGTACATCTCGAGATACCTGCGGTTGGTCCCATAAGAGGAGATCTCGCCGTTGTGGACAACGGTCCAGTCCAGCAGCCCGAACGGATGAGCCCCGCCCCACCAGGCCTGGGTGTTTGTCGGGAACCGCCCGTGAGCCGTCCAGATATTTCCCCGGTACTCCCTGTCAAGCATGAAGTACCTGCCGATCTCCTCTGGAAATCCCACGCCCTTGAAGACTCCCATATCCTTTCCGGAGGAGAAGATGTAGGCGTTGTCGATCCTGGTGTTCACCCACATCACCTTGTCCACGATGTAGTCCTCTTCGGAGAGCTTGGCATCCTCCCCCTTGGGATCGGGAAGGACGAAGTAACGCCAGGCCAGGGGCGGGTCCCTCACCCAGACCGAGTCGTCGCAGGGTATCTCCTCATCATGGACCACCTGGAAGCCCTGGTGCAGGAATGCGTCGAACTCCGCTTTGGAGGATCTCTTGACGGACTCGCTGGTCCCGGTGAACATAAGGTGAAAGGCGTAGTAGTCCCGGTAATGCGGGTAAATGCCATAGGCTGCAAAGCCACCGCCAAGACCGTTGCCTCGCACATGCATGTTGGCTATGGCCTCGATGACCCCGCCGCCTCCAAACCTTTCGCCGGACCTGTTCATTGCCCCGAATATGGAACAGGAACAGATCTCCTTCTCGATCAGTCGCCTTCTGGTTCGCCTAGTCATGTGATCATCAAACTCCGGAACTGCCAGGCCCCCTCAAGAGGCCCTGAGACGCCCTAGAGCCGCTCCACGCATACCGCATCGATAACGGTAAGCGTCGGTGCCCAATGGGGATAGCACGAAGATCTTTATAGATATTTGTGAAGTTTTCAGATAAATTATGAACGGTGTGGGCAGGGGTGAAACGATGGATCATCTGAAGACCTCGGATATTTACGCCCAATCAAACGCCAAAATGAGGCTTTCATCGGCGGGAGAGCGAATAGAATTATGGGGGGGAGGCCGGAAAACTCCCCCAGTGTCCCGCTTGTCTGTCAGCCAGGGGATCAGAGTATGGGCAGATACCTCTCCTGTTCCCACTGGGTGACGTTCATGCGATACGCGTCCCATTCCGCGGTCTTGTTGGCCAAGAACGCCTCGAAGACGTGATTGCCCAGGGCTTCCCTGACCAGCTTGCTGCGGGCGGTGAGTCCCGCTGCCTCGTTAAGGCTTCCGGGAAGCGAACCGATATTTGCGGAAGCGCGCTGCTCATCCGACATGTGGTACACGTCCTGCTCCTGGGGCGCAGGCAGATCGTACTTGTTGGCGATTCCGGCCAGGCCTGCCGCCAGCATGACCGAGAAGGCCAGGTAGGGATTGGCTGCCGGGTCGGGGCTGCGGAACTCAAGTCTGGTGGCGTTCTCCTTGCCGGGCTTGTACATGGGAACCCGGACGAGGGCTGACCTGTTGCGCCTGGCCCAGCAGATGTAGACCGGGGCCTCGTATCCTGGGACCAGCCTCTTGTATGAGTTCACCCACTGGTTGGTGACCGCTGTGATCTCAGGCGCGTGCTTCAGCAGACCTGCTATGTAGTACTTGGCCTCATCTGAGAGGTGATATCTGTCTGCAGGATCAAACATGACGTTCTTGCTGCCCTTGAAAAGGGACTGGTGGACGTGCATCCCTGAGCCGTTCTGGCCGAATATGGGTTTCGGCATGAATGTCGCATGATAACCGTACTTCCGGGCGATCTCCTTGACCACGATCTTGTAGGTCATGACGGTGTCGGCCATGGCCAGTGCATCTTTATATCGCAGGTCGATCTCGTGCTGGGACGGGGCCACCTCGTGGTGGCTGTACTCGACATCGACCCCCATGGAGTCCAGCGTGAGCACGGTGTCGCGGCGCAGATCGCTGGCTGCGTCAAGGGTGGTCAGATCGAAGTACCCGCCGGTGTCCAGTACCTCGGTGCCCTTCTCGTTCTTGAAGTAGAAGAACTCAAGCTCCGGGCCGACGTAGAAGGAGTAGCCCTTGTCCTTGAGCCGGCTTAAGTTCCTCTTGAGCACGTAACGGGGATCGCCCTCATAGGGAGTTCCGTCCGGGTTTAGGATGTCGCAGAACATCCTGGCCACTGAGTTCTCTTGCTGCCTCCAGGGAAGTATCTGAAACGTTGTCGGATCTGGCTTGGCAACCATGTCGCTCTCGTGGATTCGGGCAAATCCCTCGATGGAAGAGCCGTCGAAACCCATCCCTTCCTCAAAGGCTCCTTCAAGCTCGGTGGTGTTGATGGCAAAGCTCTTCGGCATGCCCAGGACATCCGTGAACCAGATCCTGATAAACCTGACATTATGCTTCTCGATAGCCTCGAATACTTCGTCTTTGGTCTTGATATGTTCGCTCATTTCTATGCCCCTTTATCACCTACCCCGGATGGAGCGGATTTATAGATATTTGAGATCTGCCCCTAAAAATTATGAAGACTTATGATGTTGAGGTCTGAATGCCCTGTTATGACACCACAAAGACCTGTGTCCAGCAATTTCTTTGTTTAGCTGTTGAGAGCGAGGTCTTTTTCGGCTGGCAGATTAATCCAGCCCCGGCGGCGTGGGGCCCTGGCCAGCTGAAGAAAAGCCACATAGCTGGCTCAAATTATGCCCAGGATTATCTGAGAATTCGAATATCCCATCGCGTCACCGCCGATCGATCAGAGCTGTATCAGGGACGCGGAGACTGTCCAAGCGGCCACTCCCACCGCGTATCGATCCCGGCCAGAGTCTCAGAAGAGCCTGCCCCTTCAAACCAAAATCTTTATCAGGAAAAGAAAAGGAGACAGAGATAAGGTGGTTTCATGGACTTGATCACAGTCGTCGAGTATCTCCAGGCCTTGCTGGTACTGTTTGTATTCCTGATGATGCTGGCCATAGGATTCAAGCTTACCGCTAAGAAGCCGCCGGTGCCCAGGCGGAACTAGAGGGCAGGGCTTCAATATGGGCAGGGAGGATCGCAAACGATTCTTCCTCACCCCGGCCCGGGGCAGATGCTTCCATTTATGAACCTCTGATATCCTGCCAGCCCGGCGGCCATCTGGGCGATTGTGTACCCGCCGGGATCAGGCACCTGAAGGTTTTTTTCGATCTCGATAGTAGTTGTCACGGCGCGAGCTTTAAAGAATCGCCGGCGAAGATAATTTCCGCCGGCCGCGGCCGAGAGCAGCGGCCGCGAGACTGCGGATCAGACGGGCGGTGCGCCATCCATGGCAGGCCCTGCCGAAGAGGAGAAGTCTTCCGGCACTCCAACGATAGTCGTCGCCGCCGAGACCGTTCCCAGCCACACCCGCCCGTATCCGAGGCCAAAGGCGAAACCGGGGTACTGGGCCTGGATCACGTAGTATCCAGAGGGTAGGTCCATCCCGTAGTAACCGAACATATCCGTCGTCCGGCTGAACCTGCCGCCCTCATTGTTCGTTATTAGCACCGAAACCCCGGGTATGCCCCGACCAAGGGGATCGACTACACGGCCAACAAGGCTGTTAGCGGTGTTGTAGCCGCCAGGATCGACCCTGATAGATACGTTGTTGCTCGCCCGCCCTGAGGCTATGGCCGCGAAGATATGAGGCGACAGGATCTCGGCATGGCCTCCGCTAAGCCTGTACCATCCGGCAGCGGCAAATCCGCTGGAGTACACCTGCTGGCCGGAGTCGTACAGGATCAGAGGCCCTGGTCGAAGAACCCGTAACCACAGAACTATGGGGTCTCCCAGAACGACCGTTCCCTGAGTGGTTAGGATCGGGCCCTGCTGGAGGAACAGTTGGTTTGCCGTCCTGGGATCATCGTTTATGGTCAAGCCGACAGCTGCCGGATCGGCCAGCTCCAATATCCAGCTCTGGGTGGCAGAAGGACTGTATGGATCCCATGCAGCCCTTGGAAATGCATCGCCGTAGCCTCCAGGACCGTAGGGGTCCCAGTCGGGCCGGCCGACAGAGTAGGGATTCAGATAATCGGGCTGCAGAATCGTCTGGATCTGGCCGCTTTGAGAGCCTGGCGTCATCCAGTCCACCGGCCTGTTGCTGCCTGTTGCTCCGAAAGCAAGACAGCTTGCCGGCAGTAGAAGCAACGATATCATCAGCGCTGCCAACCAGGCGCGAGGATTGGCGGCTGGCCGGCCAGACGTGCCGACCTCTGGACCAGGCATGACCTTTACGTCTAGATTCAATCAGATAACCCCCGAGATCTCCTCTCTGCTCGCTCTCAGGCCTTATAATTTTCGGACTTTTCTCGGGTTTTCTGTCATCATTCGGATCTGAGGGCTTCTATCGGGTCCAGCTTGGCTGCCTTGTTTGCAGGGTACGCCCCAGCCAGGGTGGTTGCAAGAGTGCCGAAGAGCAGGCCAACTGCCACCGATGACGCTGTAACGAGGGATGGAAGGTTCGCCAGGCTGCCGATGGCCACTGAGATTGCCGCGCCCAGCACGACACCGATCAGGCTGCTGGCCAGGCCAAGCATAGCAGCCTCGAGGAAGTACTGCCTGCGGATATCCCGGGTAGTGGCTCCGATGGCCTTCATGGTGCCGATCTCCCGGATCCTTTCCCTGACTGTCAGCATCATCACATTTGAGATTCCGATTCCGCCCACAACCAGCGATATGGCTGCGATCCCTCCCAGGACCAGCCTGATCATAGTAAGTATGCTCTCCAAAGAGGCAAGCATGGCCCGAGGCGTGACCGCTGAGAAGGCCTCATCCTTGTGGTACCTCTTGAGCTCCTGCAGGATGCGGTCCACAACCGTATCGACTGTGGTCGGATCGTGGACCGTCACCTCGATGGACTGATAAAAATAGCTGTCCTGCCCCTGCAGCTCTTCATATGCCCGGTGAGTTATGTATATTCGCTGATTGGGATCCGATCCGAAATTTCCGGACTCTTTCTCCTCCTCGAGCACTCCAACCACCTTTACGTCGATCCAGCGATCGTCCCGGTACAGGCGGATGCGGCTGCCAGGCGAGATCTTCATGCGGAATAGATTCTCAGAGACACCCTGGCCGATCACCGCTGCCTTGTAGTCGGACTCCATGAGGAAGCGGCCAGTGACCACCTTCTCCCTCAGGGCGTCTTCGGTCTCCGGAGACACCGCTATTATGCCGCTTGAAGCGTTCTTTCCCCTGAACGATACAACCGCGCTGGACTGGCTGCGAGGCGAGGCAGACCTGACACCAACGACATTGTCTAGAGCCTTCACGTCTTTATCTGTGAACTTGGCAGGTTCCTGGGAGGTGCGGAAGCTCTGGGGGCCGCCGCCACCGCTCCAGGTCCCGGGAACTACGTTTATCACATCGAGGTCCAGGCCCTTGAACTCGCTGAACACACCGCTGTAGAGTCCTTCCCCCATGGATAGCATGACCACTATCGAGAGCACGCCGATGATTATGCCGAGGCTGGACATGAAGGTCTTGAACCGATCCGCCTTGAAGCTGATCAGTATATACTCCAGGACGTCGGCAAGCCTCATGTAGCCACCTGGCCAATGCAGCGCACCTTCAGGCTTTAGGCCTCCTTCCCCGCCGAGGAGGCCTTTGAAAGACGCCTCCTCCAAATAAATATCGCCGCACCGACAAGCAAGAGAGCTGCTATCCCCGCAGCCGGCAAAAGCGGGCTTCCCGAAGAGGCAGCGGGAGCTGGCGAGTACGTGGTGTTGTACTTTTCAGAACGATGCCACGTATCCCCGTTCTTGAACCTGGAATAGAATGAGAGGTTGCGGGCGTTCTGAATTGGCTGGTTGGGCTGGCTTGGCTCCAGGCGGAAGCTTATCGTGAAGACCTCGTCCGGGTCCATTGTGCCAACATAGTATTCCTCTGGTGAGAATGTAACTCCACTGGCCTCGGGGACTATAGTGACGGCGTTGAGGGTGTTTGCCCTTGGATTTGCCACGTTCAGGCTTATGGTGGATATGCCAGCCGAATCTGCCCTGGCCAGCCCCAAGCCTGACGAGTCGATTCTTACCGGGATCCTGCGGCCGATGGTCTCTTTGTCGTATCCGGCATGGACAGTGAAGTTCAGGAAGTAGGTTCCATCCGGGATGTCTTCTTCAGCCCTGATCTTGTAGTAGAGGACCACTCGATCCGTCGGGCCTATCAGTCCCACATCCTCAAAGTCCCCGCTCAGAACCTCTATCTCAGCCGAGCCTTCCAGATCAGTCCTCTGGACAGGAGTTGAGACGGTGGCACCGCGGGCGTTTTCGCCACCCACCCCGTACTCCGCCGCGCCGTTCTCCATATGGATGGCCAGAACGGCAGTATCCCCAGGCATCAGCACCTCTGGAGTCGTAGTGGAATCTATCTCCACAGGCATGTGAAATGTGTAAGCCGATGCCGCCAAAGTCATCAGCATGATCGTCAATGCGAATAAAGCCTTCAAGGCCCTTCCCCCAAAACTCGACCGTCCCGCAGACGGATGATCCGGCTACAGGTGGCGGTTATCTCCGGGTTGTGGGTGACCATGATTATGGTGCGCCCCTCCCGGTTAAGCCTGTTCATGATGCTCATTACCTCATCGCTGCTCTTAAGATCCAGGTTTCCGGTGGGCTCGTCGGCTATTATTATGCCTGGATCGTTGGCGAGTGCCCGGGCTATGGCCACCCTTTGACGCTCTCCGCCGGAGAGCCTGAGAGGGCTGTAATCAATGCGGTGCTCAAGGCCCACCTGCTGCAGTAGCTCTGCTGCTCTCTTCTCCCTCTGATCCCTGGGTACTTCAGCCAGGACCATGGGCATCTCCACATTCTTTCTCACCGAGATGCGGCTGATCAGGTTGAAGGTCTGGAATACAAATCCCAGGTCGTGGCGTCTGATACGGGCCAACTCGTCCTCAGACCTGCCGCTTACATCCTGACCGTGCAGCAGATAGCGCCCGCTGCTGGGCCAGTCCAGGCAGCCCACCAGGTTCATAAGCGTGGATTTTCCGCTTCCAGAAGGGCCCATAAGGGCCACGAACTCGCCCTGCTCTATGGACAGGTCCACGCCTTTCAGCACCTGGACAACGCTGTCGCCAATGCGAAACGACTTCTCTATTCCAGAGAGCTCAATCACCTTTGTTATCGCCTTCACCTCTCGATCATGCGGCAGGCCATCTTGGTCGCTCATTACGGCTTTCTTTTCGCAGGTTTCTGCCCGTATCTGCCACCCATCTGGCTGCGGCAATAGGAGGTCCGGCAGCCAGGGGACTGCCAAATATGCGGGCACCTGCCCGTATCCCTACACGAACAGGTACATCATATCCTTAATCCTGCCAGAGGCAAGCCCTCATTTTCGGGACTTGACCGGGAGAAGCTCGTCCGGCCTTCGGATTTGTGCTGTACCACCATCTCCAGGGGAAAATGGCGGAATTCCGCCCCGGCACCATCTCCCACTGCAAGGTCCCCATTTCAAGAACGATAGATAAAGCTGGTATCGAACGAACGTCACCTCGGCTCAGTGCCGATCTGAAAGCGACCGTTCGGATGGCGGGAAGACCGGCTTCATGAACGTTCCATCGGAGCCAGAATGGCACCGAATGGTTCGGATTGGCGAGTTATTGCGGAATTGAGGGACTCTGCAGTCTGAGAGGGCCACCGGGCAGCCGTGCCGGTCTTCATGAAATGCAATACGGATTTCGCCGAAAGATCCGAACATTCCATATAAACGAAAATTACTTAACTGATCCTGCCAAACTGGGTCTGTCAGCACGAGAGGGCAAAGAAGCCAGAGAGATAACGAGTGATTTGTCAAGATGGAAAAGCAGAAAAATACAATAGAAGTCTGTGACGACTGATTTTCCGCGCCCAAGCCTGGCCCAAAGACACTTGAGAGCGAGAGACAGAAATATATAGGGAGGGGAGAAGGAGTCTGCCATCCCGGAAGGGCAGCGCCGCCAAATTTACAGCAGAACGGTTGGCTGCAGGCCTGTCGGTGCCCGCAAGAAAGACATAAATTATATATAGGATTGACATTTAAGCGATATATAAAATTAACGCAGGTGGAGAGTTCATGAATATCCGCAGGGCCTGGGTAGTCGGCCTTTTCCTCATTACGATCTCAGCATTGCTGATGGGGGGGATGGCTGCCAACAATACGAGCGATGAGACGGTGGCGGCCGCATCGGCAAAGTTGCCGGGCTCAAATTTGAGCCCAGAGAGTACGCCTGAAGATTTTTTCACGACCAATGAGCAGAGGCCGAGCAATATCACAGTGAAGTTCAAGAGACTTGGCAACACATCGGCCAGGTCTCCGGTGACTCTTGGGGCATCAGGAGCTGTCTCAAAGACAGCAGAGTCGCCTGCCAACAACTCATCCGCAGGATCGGCTGCTGCCGCACCGATCCAGACGGCCGCCGCAGTGGCTGCAGCCCCGGCCGGCTCGACTGGCACAACCGTCGCTGCCCCCAATGCCAGCAACGGAACTGCGGTGACCCCTGAGAACCTGCCCACCGACAACCAGGTGGCTGTGGCAAGTCCGGGCCCTGCCAATGGCACCGCCTCGAACGTGAGCGAGATTGAACCAGCCGGCTTTTCGGATAATGCCTCCACCACAAACCAGAGCGTTCAGGATGCAGGGGCTGTGCTGATAACCCCGGACATGCTGGCGGACAACCAGACTCCTCCGGATAACCAGGCGCCTGAGGAACCTGTGGCCGAAGAGGAGGTGGCAGCATCCCTGGACGAGGAGAGTGACCAGGACCTCCCAACCGATCGCATATGGAGAGAGGGGTCGGCCAATCCATACATCTGGACCCCACTCTCGTTTTCCGGATTCTTCTACGACCTGGATGACGATGTGGGGACGGAGCGTCTCAAGATAACCCTGAGCTCATCGGCCGGACGGCCCAGCCGCTCCCTTGAATCCGGAGCCATCCTCTACAGCAGCCGCGTCAAGCCGCTGGACTTCCAGTTCGATGACTGGGGCCAGTACAACGTGATCGGCTTCATGGCTCAGAAGTACTTCGCCGGTTACATAACAGGCGACCTCTTCAGCAAGGATTACAGCATGATCAACGACAACCAGCTCCGAAGAGTGCTTATCGATAGCGATGATGAGAGCTCGATCACCAGCGGTTCGGTCATGCCTCTTGAGGAGGGCTTCGAGCTGCGAATCAAGGAGATCGACCTAAACGGCAACAAGGTCTACCTGGCCCTGGCAAAGGACGGGGACGAGGTGGACAGCAAGGTCATCACGCCAAGCGATACCAAGAGCGCCACATACATGTACGAGGTCGATGTCTCAGGCGAGGATGTCCCCCTGATAATGGCCCACGTCTCCAACGTATTTGCAGGAGCCGAGTCAAGCCTCGTCACGATAGACGGGCTCTTCCAGATCTCCGACACATACGCCTCGGTTGAGGAGGACGATAAGTACGACGAGATGCAGGTGGTGATGGTATCCGACCAGGGCATCGAGATGGAGAACGAGGATTCGGTGACCCTCAAGAGGGGCAAGACCGTGAAGCTCATGGGCGATGTCGGCCTGCTGGTGGCAGACGCCGATGAGGTCAGGTTTGCCCCGATCGTCGAGAAGACCGGGACCTATGAGATCCGGGGGACCATAATCAATCCGGATCGGCAGGAGTTCACCTGGACGCCGTACAACTTCGAGGGGTTCTACTACGATATTGACGATGACGTGGGGACAGAGCGCCTTTTGGTCAAGCTCAGCGGGGAGAAGATCGCTGAGGGAGACATGCAGTATGAGACCCAGCCACAGGCAGTGAAGTTCGAGTTCAACGACTGGGGCAGGTACGACGTCATCGGATTCATGGCGGACAAGTATTTCGCCGGATTCAATAACGAGAGCACTTTCACCGACGAGTTCAGCACAATTAACGAGGGAGAGCTGCGCCGGGTGCTGACGGATACCGACGACGAGAGCACAATAAGCACTGGCACAGTCCTGCCGCTTGAGGAGGGCTACGAGCTGCAGATCAAGCAGGTGGACGTCAACGGAAACAAGGTCTGGCTCTCGCTTACCAAGGACGGGGACGAGGTGGACAACAAGGTGATAAGCCCGTCCACTGGCGACCTGAAGGCCTCCACCTATGCTTACAAGATAAAGGTCGGCTCGGAGGATGTGCCGATCATCGCTGCCCACATAAGCAACGTCTTCCGGGGCAGGGAAGCAGACCTGGCAACCGTGGACGGCCTCTTCCAGGTGTCCGACTCCCCGGAGTCGGTGGAGGAGGGCGAGACTCATGGGAAGATGAAGGTGGACGTCCTCTCCGATGAGGGCATCACCATGGTCAACGACGGGTCCATATCCCTGGGCAGGGGCAAGAAGGTGGAGATCATGGGCAACCTGAAACTTCAGGTGGCAGACAGCACGAGGAAGGATTTCTCGCCGGTGGCACTGAGGGTGGCCAAGACCCAGCCCATGAAGATCAACACAACCGAGGCCCAGGTAAACAAGACGACCACCATAGAGGTCTACTCCGGCACATCCTCTGTAGCAGGGGCAAGAGTGCTTGTCGAGGGACAGGAGATCGGAACCACTGACAAGGACGGACTGGTGAGGTATCTGCCTCAAAAGACCGGCAGCCTGCAGGTCCAGGCAAAGTCCAGCGGGTATGACGACGCCAATGCAACCCTGATGGTCAGGAGCGAGGCCGAGGCACGCAAGATGTCGATTACTGTTCCGCCAGAGGTCTACAGGGGCGAGGACTTCCTGATCTCGGTGAAGTCCGCCGACGGATCTGCAGTGAGTGGTGCAGGCATAGCCATAGACGGCCAGAAGATCGGAACTACGGATTCGCAGGGCACGATCTCCCATGCCATAAACGCTACCGGCCAGCACACGGTGACTGCGGAGATGAGCGGCCTGGACAGGGCATCCAGAACCGTTCAGGTGGTATCTCCGCTCAAGGTGGTCAGCCTCAACGTGTCTGCCAAGCCGACCGCAGGACAGCCGGTCAAGGTGACTGCCGAGGTGCAGAACCAGGGCAAGCAGCCGGAGACAAAGGAGCTGGTCCTAAAAGTCAACGGCAATGCCTCGGTGAACAAGACCGCATCGGTTGATGCTGGACAGACCAAGAAGGTCGAGTTCGAGTACAGGCCCAAAGAGGCAGGCCAGTACAACTTCGAGGTGGAAGGTGTCCGGCAGACAGCCACGGTTGAGGAGACGCAGAGCAACTGGATGATCTGGGCGGTCGCCCTGATCGTCCTGATAGCTCTGGGCGGCGGGTTTTACCTGTACCGGAGCGGAGAGCTGGAGACCCTGAGGCGGCGCTTTGGCCGCTGAGGGTCTCTTCTGCCCTCATCTTTTCTTTTTTGCTTCTCCGTTAATCTGTCAATCACCTTTTCCGGCCTCTTGCGGGTAGGATTGGCATATCAGGTTGAACATTTCCATGTTCTCGAATATGTGCGTGAGGATCCGGCGGCCTGCTGACTTATATAATATTTATCTCTTTGGTCCAGCGAATATTGAACAGATAATTGAATCGTCGGGATGAGGCTTCTGGAGGCCTGGGCGCCTGTGGCGCTTTATCCGGCAGAATCCAGGTTAGCGGCGGTGGGTTAATGGAGTGCTGGCCAGAAAGATCATACGCCTAATTAGGTGGCCCTTCTCCATTAGCCAGATAGCTCTGCCCATATTCTTGGCCTGACGGAAAGGTGAGTTAGAGGGTCCTCATAATCCGAATTTATAATGATGATGTTGCTCCCCGGCAACCATCTATTGGTGGCGCAAAAGGCGAGCCTGCGGATGGGCCACGACCGAAGCTATGGAATTGTTCCTCAGCCTATCTTTGCGGGTATCTGGTTGTCTTTTATCTGTCGGCAATAGCTTCAAATCTGCGGGAGATTTTCGATTTTGGATAAAAATTGAGAAGAAGGGGCTGCGGCCCTCAGATCTGCCGCCGGTCCACAACCTTCTTGGACTTGCCGGCAGTCCTTGGAATGCTGCCCTTCTCGAGAAGCTCGATCTTGCTGCGTACGTTGAGGACTGACTTCAGCCGGTCCTCCACCCTCTTCTGAAGCTTGGATAAGTCGGCCAGCTCTCCGGTGAACGCTTCGTCCTTCAGCTCCACCTGGATGCTGAGCTCGTCCAGTCCGTGCCGCTTTCTATCGACTATTACCTGGAAGTAATCGCCTATCTCAGGAATTGAGAGGAGAACGTCCTCGATCTGGCTTGGGAAGACGTTGATTCCACGCACAACAAGCATGTCGTCGGCCCTGCCGAGGAAGCGGTGCAGACGCCGGCTGACCCGTCCGCAGTTGCAGCCGTCCTCCAGGACATAGGTGACATCTCCTGTGCGGTATCGGATGAGAGGCATGGCCTCCTTGGTCAGAGATGTCAGGACGAGTTCGCCTGCCTCGCCGGGAGCGCAGGGCTGGCCTTCAGAGTCAAGTATCTCGACTAAGAAGTGGTCCTCCCATATGTGCAGTCCGTCCTGCTCGGTACACTCGAAAGCAACGCCAGGGCCGAACATCTCCGACAGCCCGTAAGAGTCGTAGGCCTTTATGCCGAAGGATGTCTCAAGCTCTGACCGCGCCTCGTCTGACCAGGGCTCTGCACCGAAGCAGCCGATACGCAGCTTGAGCTTGTCGATGATGCCCTTGGCCTGTGCTGTCTCCGCCAGGTATAGAGCGTAGGATGGGGTGCAGTGCAGAACTGTGACGCCGAAGTCCATCATGATCTCAAGCTGGCGCTCTGTGTTGCCGACTCCGGAGGGGACAGCCATTGCCCCCATCCTCTCTATGCCGTAGTGGACTCCGAGGCCTCCGGTGAAAAATCCGTAGTTGACTGCGTTTTGGAATATGTCCTGCTTGGTTACGCCGACCATGACGAAGTCCCTGGCCATAAGGTCCGACCAGGTCTCGATGTCCTTCCTTGTATAGCCCACGACGGTGGGTTTTCCTGTGGTCCCTGAGGATGCATGGACCCTGACTACCTCATCTGGTGGGGTGGCAAATAAGCCGAACGGGTAGTTCTCACGCAGGTCGGCCTTCCTGGTGGTGGGCAGACGCTGCAGGTCTTGCAGGCTATTTATCTGGGACGGATCGATCCCCAGCGCCTTCATCTGCTGGTGATAGAAGGGTACGCTATTGTAGGCCCTGCCGACCGTATCCTTCAGACGCCTCAACTGGAGCTCTTCGAGCTCCGACCTCTCCATAAGCTCCATCTTAGGTTGCCAAAACGACATGTCCATACTTTCCTTGATTTTGTGAACAGGATGCGGCGAGCGTGTCACGCCATATCGTGTGAAGGAGGCTTGCAGTATATCAAGCATTCCCTGGCCGGATGCGATATGCCGAACTCGAAAGGCAGGCACTCCCCCAAAGGCCGCGCTAAGATCGAGCCACCCAGATACAGCCTGATTTGCCTTCCGATAAAATTATATTGATTTGAATTAAATATCGAATATTTATTATAGTAGGAACCCCCTGGGAGCTCTGAAATGACCGCCCCAGACCAGAGAACGGTGATCAGCCGGCATTGTCAAGCCCGCCGTCCCGATGGAGGCCTCCTGTGAAGGCCGCAGTCTTGCACGGTCCAGGACGGCTCGTGCTGGAGGAGGTGGACGATCCGCCATGTCCACCCGACGGTATTTTGATGAAAGTCCTGGCCTGCTCGATTTGCGGCACCGATCTGAAGATGCTGAAAAATGGCCACAGGGACCTCTCTTATCCCCGAATCATGGGCCATGAGCTGGTTGGCGAGGTGGCAGAGATCGGAGCAGAGGCGAGGCCTTTGGCAGAGGTTGGAGAGGCCGTCCAGGTATGGCCTGGGATCGCCTGTGGCAGGTGCCAGCCATGCCTGAAGGGGTGGGACAACCATTGCGAGAGAATCGGCATTTTGGGATTCAACAGGGATGGCGGCTGGTGCGAGAAGCTGGCCCTGCCTCAGGAGAGCCTTCAAACCGGCCTGATCTTGGTCGAGAGGAGCAGATCGGAGGCGTTTAGCCTGACCGAGCCCCTTGCATGCTGCTGCAACGCCCAGGAGTCGGCTGAAGTGGGCGAAGACGACCTGGTGCTGATACTTGGAGGCGGACCTCTGGGCTGCCTAAACGGCCTGCTGGCGGAGAGGAAGGGGGCAAGAGTGGTTCTCGCCGAGCCTCTGGCGAGCCGGAGAAGGATCATCGGTCAGGCCAGAGCCGGCTGGCGGGTGGTTGATCCAGCAGAGGAGGACCTGGGGCAGGCCCTGGCAGAGGAGAGCGGAGCGGCTCTGGCAGACGTGATCGTTCCGGCAGCACCGCAGGTGAGCGTTGAGGCGCTGCTTCCGCTGGCCGGGCCTAAATGCCGCATATCGGTCTTTTGCGGACCGCTTCCGGGAGAAGAGACCGTCCGGATGGACATGAGAGCCGTTCACTACGGTGAGATTGTCCTGGCAGGGGCATACGGGTGCTCAAGCCGGCACAACCGGGAGGCTGCAAGGCTCATCGCTTCAGGCGAGATCGATCTGGACTGGCTTATAACGTACCGGGCCGGGCTGGATGGCATCGGCAGCGCAATAGATCATGCTGCCAGGCGAGAGGGGATGAGGGCCACAATCTTGCCGCAGATAAATCGACGATGAGACCTGGGTGATATGATGACGAGCACGACACAGGAGAGCTGGAAGGAGTTCGGAAGAATGATTGACCGCCTGATCAGGCAAGAGAACCTGACCCGTGATGAGGCGAGGAAGATGTTTGATGCGGTTCTCAGGGACGAGCAGCCTGAGCTTCAGCAGGGAGCGTTTCTTGCGGCGCTGACGGCAAAGCCTCCGACGCCTCAGGAGATGGCTGGGGCCTGGGAGGCGATATACGAGCTTGACACCGTCAGGGTTAGCCCGGAGGTCTGCGGCCCGCTGGTCGAGAACTGCGGGACAGGCATGGACAGCATCAAGACGTTCAACATAAGCACTGCATCCTCGATTGTTGCCGCATCGGCCGGCGTCTGCATGGCCAAGCACGGTGCGCGGGCTATAACCTCCAGATGCGGAACTGTCGATATGCTCGAGAGGCTTGGAATCGACGTCGAATGCCAGCCGGCTCTGGTCAAGAGAAGCATAGAGGAGGCTGGGATAGGCATATTCAACGGCATGAGCGAGAAGGTCCACCCGGCAGGTCTGTTTCGGATCCTGTCGAGGATTCGGTTCGGAACTGTCCTGAACATCGCCGGATCGCTTGCAAATCCCGCCGCACCATCGAGAGCTGTCAGGGGTGTCTATTCTGAGGAGATGGTGGTGCCCATAGCCCAGACCATGCGTGAGATCGGATATGAGAGAGCCCTGGTTGTGCACGGAAAGCTAAAGGGTGGTCCTGGAGGGATGGACGAGCTGTCCACGCTTGGGCCCACCGTAACCGCTGAGCTGGACCAGGACCAGATACGCCAGCACGTCATCTGGCCAAAGGACGTCGGCCTGTCACAGGCCAGGATGCAGGACCTGCTGCTGGGAGCTGACCTGGATGAGGAGGTATTCCGCATGATACGTGTTTTGGCAGGAGACGAGATGGGGGCTCGCCGGGATGCTGTGCTGCTCAATGCATCTGCGGTACTCTATGTGGCAGAGAAGGCTGAGGATCTGAAGGAGGGCGTCAGGATGGCTGCAGAGCTCATAGATACCGGAAGGGCTGTTGAGAAGCTGTGGCAGTGGACAGGATCTCAGTCGTCGGGTCCGTCTGGCAGCAGGCGGTTCGAGGAGCTGGCGGAGTCGGCCGGGATTACGTGAAGGTCGTCGAAATCCGACTTTTTTTCACACGTGGTAGCCAAGAAAAGCCGCCCTGGCCGCTGCCTCTTTGGTTTCCTGCACCCCACATCGGCCTGTAGAGAGAGAGCCCTTTTCAAGCCGGCCGAATTTACATTTCACGTAAAAACTTGGAGATAAATAGGAGGCCGACCACACCTTCCGGGCGAGAGGAGGCGGATACCAGAAGGGAGATCGGGTGGTAAAGGACATGATTCGACGTCATATAAGGTATGCAGGGCAGACAAAGACGGCGGCGGCAGCTCTCGCCCTGGCGTCTGCAGCGCTGGCACTGGCAGCCATAGCCCTGGCGGTGATATGCACCCCTGTCACATCTCAGGACGAGTTTTCCGAGATGGCACCGTCCATACTGATGACCGGGGTTGTGGCCAGCGGGGAAGATGAGCATATAGAGATCGTCAGCAACCAGAAGGATACAGAGAACCTGAGGGGCTGGGTCCTGGCGGTCGATGGAGCAGAGGCGGCACTGCCGCTGCACCTTCTGGAGCCCGGCGGATTTGTGAGGGTCCACCCGGGCGCTGGAAGATCCAACCAGACCGACCTGTACCTCGAAAGCACGATTCGGCTGAACGACACGGCAGGAAGAGTCGTCCTGAAGGACGAGATGGGAGCGGAGGTGGCCTCTTTGAAGTACGAGATGCAGCCAGACGGCTCCACCGTCTACGAGACATCTGCCAGGGCGGATTTCTGGTATCCATCATCAAGACAACAGAGCACCAAGATCCCGCGCACGATATCGTGATGAGCTGGGTCCGGGCAGTGCGGGGGGGGCGACTGGAAGAGCGCTGACAGAGCCCCACCGGCAGGGCCATCCTCCCCAGGCCTTCTTTCGCCGGCTGACTCTTCCTCAGCCGCGCCACGGTTCTTTGCAGAGAAAGTGACGATTGGAATTTCCGGACGAAATAGCGCTGAGATCGATTCTGTATATACTATACCGATTTCGTATATACTATATAGTTTAATTGCAAAAGACTTAAAGGATACACGAGAATAATAACACCTGATGAATGATTCTTGCGCCCAAGCAAAGATGCTCAATTTCAGCGATGCAGAAGACCTGCGAAGATCCGGCTGGAAGGCTGCAGACCTTCACGTGCACACGGCATTCTCTTCGGACGTCGTCGATGCCCTATCCTTGCAGCCGATGATGCTATACCGGAAGGCAAAGCAGATCGGGATGGATTTTGTGACATTCACCGATCACGACACAATGGATGCATACGACACAATGGAGCCGGAGGCCACCGGGCTTGTCAGGGGCGTTGAGATCAAGATCAAGGACATAGAGACGGTCGGGCATACAATCCACGTAAATGTCTATGAGCTTGACTGCCGGCAGCTTTTAAAGCTTCAAAAGATCGCCGCCCGCGGAGATCTTCACGGCTTTTTGGACATTCTGAACGGAGAGGGGCTTCCTTTCGTCTACAACCACCCGCTATGGTTCGAGCCTGGTGAAAAGCCTAACCTGGCAGCCATACCGGATCTGGTCGGGCTGTTTCCGGTGATCGAATACAATATGCATAGAATCAGGAGACAAAATGAGATAGTAATGGAGCTGGCAAAAAGATACAAAAAAGGGCTGATAGCCTCAACAGATACCCATTCCGGAATGATCGGCCAGGCTTATACCCTCTCAAGAGGAAGGAGCTTTCGGGAGTTCTACGACAACATCTGCCGTGGGGACTCGTACATTGTTGTCAGAGATCAGACGAAGCAGTATCTGACAGGTGAGATGAACACCTGGCTGGACATGATATCCAGACACGATATGACCCAGGACAAGAAGATCAGCACTGGAATTGCCAATCTTGACAGGATCATATCAATCCTGGGCAGCGAGACGCTGAAGGACTTTCCGGTGATATACAGAGCTGCCCTTGCTGCAACGTACAGGACAGCCAACTCCGGGCTTCCTGCTGCGCTTTACATAAGACGGGAGAGCTCGAGGATGTGCGAGATAGAGAGGACCCTTGGCATCCGGGACTAGAATTGCAGAGATAGACACCACCTGGCGCCTTCTGGCGCGGGCTCTTCTCTGGCCTGGGGGCACACAGAAAACCTGACCGTGCAGGTGATGGCTGGAAAGGCAAATATCGACGTCCATTGATTTTTTGCAGTGATCCCCACTGACGGCCCGCCTGATATGAAGTTGCCAAGAGGGGCCTGATCGGATCCTGGCAGGGTGGAGAGACGGACCGAACCGTTCCCAGGCAGCATCCTATCGCATTCGAATTCGACAGTTGAATCCGACAGCTTGCTGGCTCTGGCGCGGTCGAGCCATGCAGATGTCTGACAATATTGCCGGTCATTATGAAAAACACAGATGCCTTGGGCAAAAACTTCATATAAAGTAAGAACTATCAGAATTCCTTGGGGTTTCTTTCAGAAACAGGTGTGGATTTGAGATGTGGACCGAATGCGAAATGTTGGCGTGCGGCTGCAATGAGCAGCCTCCATTGAGGATTTTCAGACGTTTGGGCCTTTCGGATGACGGAGCCTGCCGGGTCGCAAGACGGCTTTGGGGGGCTTTTCTCCAGCGGTGGTGAGCAGACGGTCATGACAATCCGGCTGCCTCTGGCAATCACGAACCCGCCCGCTTCCGCATCAAATAGGGCCAAATACAGAAAGGCACTCAACGAGCTCTACCGCCTCACAGATGAGACGGAACATCTGCTGTTCAGGATCGGGTCTCTTGAAGAGCAAAGGACCGCAGAGGCAATAACGTCGGAAGATGGGGTCCTGGGGCGCGGCAGGCTCGACGAGCATCTGCAGTGGGCCATGGGAGACCTCTCGGAGATCATCCATCAGCTCTGCCTGGAGGTCAGCCTGATCTCAGAGAGGATGAGCGCCTTTGAGGAGAAGAGGAGGGCGGCGCATGGCAGGATGATGATCTGCAGAAGACAGGAGCTTGAGCAGATACTGAGAAGATGCGGCGGATCTCTGTCCTTTCGGGAGCTGCAAAGCGAGATGAAGCTCAGCCCCTCGCAGTTCACGAGAGTGGTAAATAGCCTGGATAAGGGGACTTTCGAGGTCAGGAGGTGCCCTGGCGCGAAGAGAGGAGAGAAGATGGTGGTGCTGAAATGAGGAATTGACAAGGACTGCTGCAAGATGTGTGATTGATGGCGAAAAATAAGTTGAAAGAAAGGATGCTTGATAGGATTATGGCATTTTTTCGAGAAATAAGCTGATCAACTATGTCATTTCAAAAGGGTTCTAAATGATTACAAATTGCCAAATCCGTAATGTATTGCACGAAGTGCTGTAGAAAAATTCATATCTGTTAAGAAGAAATCTGCATATAGTAATATTAATTCGAGTTAGGGGTGTTTAGGATTGCCTGAAAAACGGAAACGCACATTTGGTTTAAATGTAGGGCACCGATTAAAAAAAGCACGCGGAACAAAGAGGCCGGTTTCATCTCGCCCAATCAGAGAATGCGAACGTCGCGAAAAGCTTTCTCAAGCATCAGCTAGACTGCAAATCGAGGAGGCAATTGAGCATGTGAACTCAATAAAGAGCCAACTCCATCAAGAAATCCATAACTTAAAATTAAAGAATCGGCTGCTGATGGACAGAATTGATGGATTGGAGAGGCGTATTGAACGCCGCTTGGAAGAAGCATCTGCTAAGAATGAGCATGAAGATACTATCGCCTTTAATGGAGAAATGAATTCTTCATTTGCACTCTCAGCCAAGTTATCCGAACTGGATGAAAAGATCAATCAACTCACGCAAAAGATCGTTGAGATTGAGGATAAGAACGCAAAAATTCAGGGAAAGAAGACAAGTCTTAGGATCTCAAAGATTGAGGATATCTTGAAGGAGAGTGGGGGCTCCCAATCGTTCAAGCAGCTTCAGAGCGACTTGGGACTCAGTCCATCTCAGTTCACATATCTTCTGAGGCGCCTTGATACTCGTTACATTGAAGTCAAGAGATGCCCGGGCTCTCAAAGAGGTGAGAAGATGCTGATTCTGAAGTAAATGATCGCAGTTCAGCCATAAATATGCAGTCTTCTAAGCTTAATCGTTACAGATAGCACTCATACTAGATTTCAGATAGAAAAACATGTTTTAATTTAAGAAGAGCTAAATTCATTTTTTTAAAAGTATTATAAATCACAAAGAAGGCTTATTCGTTTTAAATACTTAACAAATACAGTATTTAACTAAAAAATCAAGTTTTCACTTTTTATTGAAAACTTAAATTTATATAGGTTAATGATAATAGGTCATTTTGGCGAGGCTGAACCTCGACTAGCTAAAACAGGAGATGAAGGAAGATGGAAGTATTCTATGGAGAAGGAGCAGAGGAGTCGGGACAGGAGGAAGAGATGGCTTGCTGCTTTACTGCATGTAAAGGTGGTGTATGGGTGGAAATACTAAGTTCAAGACCTGACTACACAGCGTGATAAGGCGTTGGCAGATGGGACAATAGCACACCTAACCTAAGTTAGGCATGCTATTGTTCCTATTTATATTTCGAACTATGAATCCGACAAACGATAGTTCAAGTGCAGTCACTGTTGATATTCGGTTTGGAAGGAACTATTAGCAGGAATAATATTGAACCAGAGACTGCGAATTCTGCAGCAACGATGAGAAGTAATAATATAAAATGTGGTGGTATATCAGATGATTGAATTTAGAACAAAAAACGGAAACATGTATGCATGGGACAATGAAGTAGGACTCTTCATTCCATTCTCGCATGCAATGAGGGGAGTTCTGAACAAAATCTCTAACCATAATCCCCCATCAAGAGAAGAGGTTATCTGGCAATTGAAGAATGAATTTCCAGAAGAAGACGTTGAATTCTGCTATGATTGGCTAAATAAATGGAATAGAATAAAATTAAAAAAGCCAAACTACCCAGAGATTCACGATCCAGATAAAGGGGATATTGAGAAATATTTGTTGAAACGTGGCTTCACACAACTCCTATTGGGTGTGACTGAAGACTGCAATCTTCGATGTAAATATTGCATATATTCAGACTTCTACAAACATTCCCGCGGGTATTCAGAAAAATATATGAATTTCTTTACCGCAAAAAAGGCGATAGATAATTACTTTTCGTTGCTAGAGATGGGAAAAAGATTCAATCCACTTAGGAGGCCAACAATTGGCTTTTATGGAGGCGAACCGTTATTAAATTTCAAGTTAATTGAAAAATGTGTTGATTATATTGAACAAAATTACTATAAAACTATGTTCGTAATGACCACGAATGGATGTTTATTGGACGAGGAGAAAGCAAAATGGCTTATGAAGCACGATTTCATGATAATCGTCAGCTTGGATGGACCTGAACAAGAGCATAATAGAAATAGGATTTATGCAAATGGGAGAGGAACGTTCAAGGACATCATGAAGAATATCAGGCCAATTATGAAGGCCGATTACAAGAAGATATACTCGTTGCCGGTTTATGATTGGAGAACCGATATTTTAAAGCAAGAAGAATTCTTCAATTTAAAAGACATACCTCAAACAATGGCCGTTTCTCAAGTTAGCGATTATGCGGGATCTGAGTATTATGATCAGTTCACTGAAGAGGATCGTGTAGCTCATTTTAGCAAGATAGAGGAGGGAAAAATTCAATACTACCAGAATTTGGATCACCATAGATTTAAGGAAAAGAATACGCCATTTGATGCATTATTTGGAACCGCGCCTGGAAACGAGCTTTTTGGGAGCATATCTATTTTCCATTCTGATCCGATAAGGCCGTTCACCAGCGCATGCATTCCCGGGACAAAGATATTCGTAGATGTTGACGGGATATATCATTTATGCGAAAGAGTTCCATATTCATTCCCAATTGGGAATGTCGATGAAGGATTAAATTTGGATAAAATAATTAAATTAATAATCAACTATAATAAAGCTATGAATAAATGCGAAGAATGCAAAGTTAGCAGAAAATGCAATTTTTGCTACCAAATGTTTATGACTGATTGTACAATATCCAATTCGTCAGAAGTTTGTAATGAGATCGAAACTCTGAGGAAGAACTCGTTCTCCAGTGCGTTTTCAATAGCTGAAAAATTCCCGGATTTTATCGAAAATAGCAATCCGAGGCATATGAATATAAAAAAATATAGGTGATTCTAATGTATTTTAGATTGAATCCAGAATGTTATTTAATAAAAGGGAGAAAATTAGGCGCAATCTTCGACTTAATAGATGGAACGACATATGCTTTGGATCATGGAGAGACCGAATTAATAAATAATTGTGAGAATAATATTCAGATAGACAAAGATAACGATACGCTAAAAGAGCTTAAATGTATTCGATTGGGGAATTTTTATGACAATAAAATATATGTACCAAAGCTGAAAGTCGGCTCTCCTTTTGTCAAAGATGACCCGCTTGTTCCACTCTATCCACCAGAGATTCATAGAGCTTTTCTGGAAATAAACAATTCATGTGATAGAGAATGCTGGTATTGCGGATATCACGGAGTTAAGAGGAGCCTAGGATGCATGGGATGCAATAAATGGGAGAATAACGACGAGCCTTTAGGTATTGAGCGTTGGAGAGAAGCCATCAACGAGTTGGAAGACTTGGATTGTCGTGAAATCATTATTACAGGCGGAGATCTGGCGCTGGCTTGGGATAAGACCGTAGAGATTTTGAACCATGCTGTTGGGAGATTTAGACAGATATATCTGATAATGCATCAAGAGAGCCTATCCTCTGAAAAAATGGATCACCTGGAAGATAAGGCAACATTGATAGTTCAAACAGAGAGACCGGATTCCACCAAATCAAATCACCTGAGATACTTGGTAGTGGTTAAATCAAATGAACATAAATCAAAAATAAAAGAGGACAATATAATTTACGATTATATTATTGCAGAAGAGAATTCAATCTCAAAAGAACATCCGCTTACGTCTAAGAAGAAGCTATCTGGTGTTAATATGTTTAAATTTTTAAGTCATGTTGAATATCATCCCTGCTTAGGCCATTCTTTGACGATCTGCAACAATGGAGATGTCACTCCATGTCCCATGATGAGGAATCATTGCTTCGGCAATATAAGAGATAAGCCGCTGTATTCCATATTTGAAGATAGCTGGGAGAGGATAAACCAGTTTTGGAAATTGAATTTGGATAGGATTGAGAAGTGCACAGGCTGCGAGTTCAGATACTCTTGCTCAGATTGCAGGGCTTTGGAAGAGAGACTGACCGGTAAGATAGACGGCAAGGCTCTCTGCAACTACAACCCAAGAGAAGGAATATGGACATGATCGACTATGGCGCCAAGATTTTCTTTAAGAGATTTATTAGACCTCGTGCAGTCACCATAGGAATTTTGGCTGCCCTGAGCTTTGTGGGTGCCTCCTTCTCATTCATAATACCGCTATTTACAAAATCCCTGGTAGATGACGTCTTTCTAGGCGGAAGAAGTGAGTTGTTTTACCGCATCTTGGTAGGAACCGCATGTTTATACATTGTATCGGCACTTTCATCATATTTCTCCAGCTTAAAGAAGAGGGAACTGGATCTCTTGTTATTCAATGATGTTGCAAGAGAGGCTTTTAATTCAATTCAACTCGCAGAAATAAAGAAGACTCAGGAAATAAAAATAGGGGATATGATAAGCCGCATCATGACCAATACTAGATCGGCCATATCGATGTTCACGTTTATACTTCCTGAATTTGCGGTCATCATTGTACGCATAATAGTCCCCCTCGTTATAATGTTCCTGCTGCACTTTTGGCTCACCTGGGCCATAGTTATACCTTCCATGCTCTTCATAATTCCAACCCTCTTCTTTGGGAGAAGGCTTGAGATAACACAAAAAGCATCTTTGGTCAAGAATGCGTCCGTGCATTCATTTTTAAAGGAGGCCCTCTCTATGATGCCGCTGATAAAGGCCTTTGGACTTGAAAGGTGGTCAGACAACAAATTTAATGAAAGAATGAGGGATTACTATGATGCATCCATCGACCACTCAAGGAATTCATCTCTGAATGGCTCGATAAACTCCCTGATGTACGGGGTGCCCGTGATTCTCCTAATCCTTTTTGGCGGTCCGATGGTTATTCAGGATTCTTTGAGCATAGGGACATTTGCGGCATTCATGAGCTATGTAGCCCTGGTCTTCGGCCCGATGGCGCAATTGGCCTATCTATGGTCATATTACAAGATCTCATCCCCAGCACTGGATAGGGTCAACGAGCTATTTCAGCTAGAGCAAGAGAAGGTGGGCGAAGAGCATCTGGTCTTAAGTAATGGAGTGATCACCTTTAATGATATATGGTTCTCCTATGATAATAGACCAATTCTTAAAGGATTTAATGCTACATTTACAAAAGGATTGAACTACGTGATTGGAGATAATGGTGCTGGGAAATCTACCATATTGAAACTGCTCTGCTCTCTTTACTCGTCGGACAAAGGAAGAATTATCATTGATGGCCATGACTTATCAAATGTGAAGACGGAAGATATAAGGAGAAATGTATCAATGATATTCTCGAACCCCTACATTTTTGACGGTTCAATCTATGAGAATATCCATATCGGAGACCTCTCCGCATCTAGAGAGGAGGTAATTCGAGCTGCTGAGAAAGTGAAAGCGCATGAGTTTATTATGAAATTGCCAAATGGGTATGAGACCCAGGTCGGAGAGAGTGGGCTCAAGCTATCAAGTGGCGAAAGGCAAAAAATTGCCCTAGCCAGAGGCATATTGAAGGACTCTGCCATAATTCTTCTGGATGAGGTTACGAAGTCAGTTGATATTGACTCGAGAAAGGCTATCCATGAAGCTATAGGGCATATGAAGGATGATAAGACAATTTTGATCATTACTCATGACCCAAAAGAAATCGCCTATGGCAGCAATATAATCCATTTAAGACAATGAGGTGCACAATAGCATTAAGTATTAATAATATTAGTATGAAGCCTATTTTGTTTGATTTGTTGTGAGTGTGGATTGAAATGATAGAGACAAAAATGATGACAAGTAACGTAACAAGAGAGCATATCGCCATCCTAGCATTACTCCTATTGTTCGCCATCCCGTTGGGTTCAGCATATAATGGCAATCAATATATATACAAATCATATAGGGGGCTTGAGTACCTGGGAGTGTACGATGCCTGGGACATGGGCTACACCGGCAAGGGTGTCAATGTAGCTGTGATAGACGAAAGCATAGATTTTGCCACCCCGGATTTGATTGGGACCCAAGCTCGTGTCTCGAATAAGAGCTCTCCTTACTACGGCTGGCCTATAGTGATAGATACGTATTCTCTCAAACTCTATCAACAAAATAGAGACCATCCACAGAATTCAATTGGCAATTGGTATCAATACGCAGACACCAAATCCACCGACGTTGGGTGGTGCATTGTAACAGGGTCAAGCAAGAGCGGCGTATATCATATCGGAGATCACCCGGATAGCCGTCTATCTGATTTCTATGGTCAACCGGTAAAGGTCCTTGTAGCAGACGAGGAACGCCCCGGAGATTACGATACAGTCTATGTGGATCTCAATTGCAATCACGACTTCAGAGACGATAAGCCATGTCGAAGAGGAGACGAGATCTCCTACTGGGACAGGGATGAAGACGGCTATCCAGACGAGTCTGGGGGAATGGTATACTTCATTGCAGACGGCAAGACGCCTCTGCCGCTATCAAGACTTCTATATGACAAAGAAGCAAAGTTGCCAGGAAATGGAGAGCTTGTGGCATTCCATTATGCTACTGACAGTCATGGAACCGCGTGCGCCTCGATAATCGCGGCTCAAGGAAGGAACGTGCTGGGGATAGCCAAAGATGCGAGAGTTGTATCTGTAAAAAATATTCCCGGAGAGAACCAACATATTTTGGGTTTGCTTGCCTCGCTAGGCTATGATGGGATTGCAGATACCGGAGATGAGGCAAGCGTCTTGAGCGTTAGCAGCATGAATTCACAGATCCCTAACAAAGGGTCTGATGAGGTATCAGCCTTCTTCGAATATATAACCACCGTCATCTCTCCCAACACAACTATCGTCTATGCAAATGGAAACGACGGATCAGGGTATAGCACCTGTACCTCCCCGTCCGGCAAACATGTGATCAATGTAGGAGCAAGCTACAACCTGTGGGTGAGCGGATCGACGTATCGAGATGATATAATCGCGTTCTCCTCACGCGGCCCCAACGCATTGGGGCAGCTCAAGCCTAATGTAATTGCTCCAGCAGAATCTATTCCAAAATCGTTGTCCTTGCTTAGAACTCTTGACGGCAGATCTGCCTGGAATGGATTTGGTGGCGGCACCAGTAGTGCTACTCCTCATGTTGCTGCCGTCGTTGCTCTGATATACCAAGCTTATAAAGAGAAGAACGGCGTATTTCCCACATCTGAGAAAGCTAGAGATATTCTGATGTCCTCATCCACCGATATAGGCGAGGAGGTATTCGCTCAAGGATCTGGCATAATTAACGCCAAGCGAGCAGTGGAGATGGCTTCCGGCAATTATGGAGTTTTGGCCGAGCCTGCTTTGCTGGTCACAGATCCAGTCAAGGCAGGATCGGTCCTACAGTTCAATCTGACACTCACGGATTACTCCCATAAGCAAATCGAGATCGAGCCGCAGATATTGATCAATGAAAAGATCAACAAGGTTACACTTGAAACCTCAAATGAAAACCTGACATTCCAATTGCCCAACGATATTCTGGACTGCGATCTGCTCACCCTCTGCTCATACTACCCCAGACAAATAAGAAGCACCAGGTTATTAGATTTCGAGGGATATGATCTATGTCTGTACAACTGGAAAGACGAAAATCATGATCTAGTTTTACAGGAAGACGAGCTTGAGATCATTGCCGGGACATTTGAGAAATGGGGTCTTGGGATCACTTCAGAGGCCAGGATGTCGCATCCAAAAGAGAGAACTGACGATGGAATTGTAGCCAGGCTGATGAAAAGAGGCGAAATACAAAGCGACATAGTAACTGTTGTAATTGAGACTTATAACTGGAAGCCATGGGATATAGTGGTATTCAATGATGGTGGCCGTGTGAATATCTCAATACCAACACCTAACGCCACCGGGATATATCAGGGAAAGCTGCAAGTGAAATCTGATGGCCAAAAGCAAAGCATTCCGATCTCCTTTATGACCTACGGAGACGACCAGATCCGAATTAATGATACCCAAGACAGATACAAAAACGGTAAAATGTATGGAAGGTTTGAGGGCGACTGCGTTTCTGGATGGGATACCAGGTCTTATGCCGTGCACCATGATGGTGATGATCTGGCAACAATTGAGGTGGCCTGGGACGACCCCAATTCGGATATCGATGTATTCATGTATGGAGAAGGAGAGTTCAACTCGTCTGATTTCTGGAAGTATCCGGCAAGACCGCCGGTAGGTCTTCCCGCATTGAAGATCTGGAAAGAGAACGGGCATAGCAGAAGGATGGTTGGATTTGCGGCAGTTGTTCGTGGCGATAAACAGATCGGCGGAAGCTACAGGACGTTTTATACCTCCACCGGACAAAACAAGGAGATTATCACCTCTGAGATGACCGATGGACTTAATCTGATCGTCCTCGAAAAAGTGATAGATGGTGGAAACAAGTACGGAGAGAATGTAACAATAAATCTAAGCTATACACAATCCCAAAATCTGACCCTCCAGGCAAGATCTGGCGAGATCATGGATATGCCTGAAGGAATCGATGGCATAACGGGCTTTTCTCAAGGAGTGGAAGTCCAGGGTGAGGATTACCCTAAGGAGTTCCAGGCTGATAAGGATGACGTGATACTGATACAATCCGAAGAGAATCCTTACTGGCCCATGATAGTATTTGATTCCGATAACAATGGTAGCATGGAGTGGGATGGGCTTGGATTGAAAGATCTCGAGTCTGATGAAGACAGAATTGCAAATCCGGATGCCGACGAGCTGATATTCTCCGAGTACAGGCCAGTGATGAGGGCATATCCCAGCATGGATATGGTGAAGATCGCTGAACGCGGGACCTATTTCCTCTTGAACTTCGGCAAATGCTACAGGTTCTATCATCTCAAAGCGACCGACCAGAGAGCGACAGGAGAGTCGATGAAGATCAAAGCACCAGAGCAGTCCGGGTCCTATCTGGGCATTGCTGAGAAGGACGGAATCCTGATCCCGGTTACAGTAAAGCTGCTGGTTGAGCCTGGAGATCCTGTATCCATTGGTCTGAAATTCGATAACATCACCGAGCGCAACCAATCATTCCAGGTCGAGCTGGAGCTGCAGGACAGGTTCGGCAATCTTGTCGAGCAGGCCGTCGAGGCCACTGTGGAATTCGACAACGTTTCCAGAATAGTGAACCTGGACAACGGTTTGGGCGTTATCAACCTGACCGCTCCTACCAGGTATGGCTCATACAAGATCGTGGCAACGAGCCGCTACGGTGTGACTGAAAAGGAGATCGAGATCTCTGAGCTGGCGGCTTTGCCGACAGCTGATGGCAATATCAGTTCGGATATCGCATCGCAGGTGACGGAAGAGACATCTAAGAACATCTCAGAGAAGCCACGAGATATCACTGAACTGCCCAAGAAGGTGCAATCGGTCACCATCAACTCGACAGATTGCAGGATCATGTTGTCGTGGCCGCCCTCATATGATGCCGAGCGATATAATGTCTACAGGCTACGTTTCGGCAACTTCGAGAAGGCTGCAGAGGTAAACGTGACCGAATATGCAATGGCGGCAGAGTTCTGGAAGAGCTATACATTTCGGGTCTCTGCTATAAGCAGCGAAGGAGACGAGGGAGAGCCGAGCGATCCGGTTGCCATTGTCGTGACGCCCTAGCCGATTGTGGAGAGGCAGAAGTTGGATTTCCTCTCGCTTCCCTCATTTTCCGGCCTGGATCTTGAAGGCGTGGAGAGCCTACACATAACCGGCTTGCAGCCTTATCCTATCTTCTCAGCGCCGGCCATATACGGCTGGAGAACCTCAGGTATCTCCACGCTGCCGTCAGCGCTACTGGCAGTTCTCAAGCATAGCCACAACAGTCCTGCCGACAGCAAGCCCCGAGCCATTGAGGGTATGAACGAACTGAGGGCTCTTTCACGTCATGAAGCGGATTCTAGAGGAGATAAGCGATGTAGCACCAGGACGCTATGCTGGGAAGAGTGCATGTGACTACATTCTCGCACTTTGATTTCTGGATTTAGCATTCTTGCAGCTATGCTATGGTGCGGTACGACAAAAAAAAAACTAATTAGTAATTAAAATTAATAATATATATTTAAATTATAGTTATAGGATAGTTAGCGCGAAACATGCTCAGTTTGGGAAGTCAAAGTGCGGAATGTGGGATATGATTTTGTATGCTTTAATACAGGATGTACAGAGATAGAGTTTTTACATTTCACGTAAAAACTTAGATAATTATATGAGAAGGGGTGAAACACTCCAATCGAATTGCTGGATAGCCGAGCCTCTGGTGAAGATACATTAAAAGTATATCAAGGAAGTTCCCCGATGAATAGCTCAAAAATACAATTGGTATCGTCATTGGCTGGACTGCTGATCATCCTGACCGCTGGCTCTGCAGAGTGCGGCAATACTGCTCTTTACAATGCATACAATGGACTGGAAGAACTCGGGGTTTATAAAGCCTGGAATTTGGGATACACCGGCAAAGGCGTAAATGTAGCGGTAATAGATCTCGGTGTAGACTTCGCCACTCCTGATCTCATAGGAACTCAAGCCCGTGTTTCAAATGAAAGCTCACCTTACTGTGGTTGGCCCATAGTTATTGATCTGGAGTCGCTCTCCTACTATCAGCGAGGTACTCCTGGCTTTGATTCGCAGTATGCCGATACATCCTCTACTGATGTAACTGGTTACCAGGTTACAGAAACCAGTAAAAACGGAATTTATCATATTGGAGATCATCCAGACCAGCATCTTGCTAAATTTTATGGTATCCCCGTGAAGGTTTTGGTAGTTGATGAGGGAATCTCAGGAGTTTATGATACAATATATATTGACTTAAATAACAATAACGACTTTAGAGATGACAAACCATGTAGAATGGGCGATGAAATATCCTATTGGGATAGGGATGGCGATGGCTTTCCGGATGAATCCGGCGGCATGATCTACTTTATAGCTGACGGCAAAACGCCTCTTCCATTATCAAGGATGCTATACGGTGAGGAAGCCAAGATACCGAAGAACGGAGAGCTAGTTGCATTTGAGTACGATGGAGATCTTCATGGTACCATGTGCGCCTCCATTATAGCCGCCCAGGGAAAAAACGTAATGGGCATCGCACCTGATGCCAAGATAATATCAGTTCGGCTTGGAAAATCTGAAGAGCTCCTCTGGCTTTTGGCCATACTTGGCTACGATGGAATTCCAAATACTGGAGATGAGGCAAATGTTGTAAGCCGAAGTGGAGGTTTCATGTATCGTCTTGAGAAAGGCGCTGATGTGAGTTCAGAATTCTTAGAATATCTCTTAACTACAATTTCGCCGTCAACGACTATGGTATTTGTAAGCGGAAACGACGGTTCAGGGTACGGTACATGCAATCCACCTTCAGGAGGGCATGCGATAAATGTGGGCGCAACCTATGATCAATGGTGGAAGAACTCTTCCTATAGCGGTGATGTAACCTGTTTTTCTTCCCGTGGTCCGAACGCTCTTGGGCAGATCAAGCCTAATGTAATTGCCCCTGGCGACCATACGCCCGAAGCTCTGCCTTTGTGGATAACTCACAGTGGTAAGGCCGCATGGGACAATCGTGGTGGCGGGACAAGCGGGGCAACGCCCCATGCAGCTGCGGTTGTCGCTCTGATCTATCAGGCATATAAAGAGAAACATGGGAAATTCCCGACATCTGATATGGCCAGAGATATTCTAATGTCCTCAGCTATCGATATCAATGAAGATGTCTTTGCCCAAGGGTCAGGCATGATAAATGCCGCAAAGGCGGTTGAGATTGCTTCAGAAATTCGTGGAGTTCTAATTGAGCCTGCCCTTCTGATCACTCCACCGGTTGAAGCTGGGTCCACTTTAGAGTTCAATTTCACTCTAACAAATTATTCTAGCTGGCCGGTGCATCTGGAGCCTCAGATCCTGATAAAGGAAAAAAATAGAGAATTGACACTGAGTGCTGAGAATGAGAGCATCTTCGTTATCCCCAATGATATGATCGCATGCGACCTATTGAAGATCTCCTCCTATTATTCCAGGGATTCCAGGGACACAAAACTGGAGAACGAAGAGGGCTACGACATTTACCTATATAACTGGGAGGACAAGGATGATGATGGAGAAATACAGAAGGCTGAACTCGAAATCGTAGCGCTAAACACTGTTGCGTGGGGTTATGGATTTACATCTGAAGCGAGAATGCATGATCCCGCAAAGCGAGTTGATGACGGACTCGTCATGGGTCTCAAGAGGAGAGGTCAAATACGCAGCAATGAGACAAAAATAGCGATTGAGGCGTACAATTGGACTCCATGGGACATCATAATGAATATAGATGGCTGTAATGTCAGTGTTTCAATACAAGTGCCCAATGCTACAGGTGTATTTCAGGGAAAAATCCTTCTGAAGGGTAATGATATCAGGCAATGTATCCCAGTATCCTTTTCAGCCTACAAATTCGATAATATCTTGTTAAATCATACAAAAGAAATTTACGAAAATGCTAAGATTTACGGTAGGTTTGAAGGTGACGGCAAGGGCGGATGGGATTCGAGGTTCTATCCGTTATACCATCATGGTCATGATTTGGCAAATATCGATGTTATATGGGAAGATCCAAATACTGATATCGATATTTATCTCTACGGTGAGGATAATATCAACGTATCGGATCTATGGGAATATCCAACGCGGCCTCCCATCAATCTGCCTGATCTGAAGATTTTGAAAGAACACGGACATAGCCGACGAGTCCTCGGAGATACTTTTATTGTTTGTGATGATGGTGTCGCAGGCGGCCCTAGCTACAATGAATTCACCACATCAACTGGAGTCAATAGAGAGATAATATCCGGTGAACTGACTGAAGGTCTAAACCTTATTGTCTTGCGTCAAGTAGTCCCCGGAGGCTATAATTATGGAGATAATATATCGATTAAGATTGACATTATGCCCTATCGCCCGATAGCTCTCAAAGCTAACGCTGGAGAGACCATAAATCTCACGCTAACGGATGCCGGTGTAGATTCTATATTGGGCTTCTCAAGAGGTGATGATATCGGTGGAGCCGAGTACTTGGAGACCTTCAAGGCAGATGAGGCAGATGTATTACTAATCAGGTCTAATTGCTCTTCATACAAACCCCAGATATTTTTCGATTCGAACAATAATGGACAGATGGATTGGGACACGGATGAGCTGATATTTGGCGAACAGAGGTTTGACGATATAAATCCCACTTACAGTGATTTAATTCCTATCCCTGAAAATGGGACTTATTTCTTCATGTTCCCGTATCCGGACTGCCCTCTGGAATTCTATCATATGAAAAATAGATACAATTTCAGCTCCAGTGGATTGACTGAAATTCGGGTACCTGAGGTCGTAGGGAAATACTTGGGAATTGCAGAACATGATGGATTTCTGATTCCAATTCCAGTTGAACTTTTTGTGGATGCGGGGGAACCTGCACTCCTGCGATTATCGGCTCCAAATTACACCGGACCGAACATGCCTTTTGATATCAAACTTGAAATACTGGATATGTATCAAAATCCTGCTGAAGAAAATGTTACGGCCTTGGTGAAGTTCCATAATGCGACAAATGTAGTGAAGATCCACAAAGGAAGCGGATCTATCAGCTTAACAGCTCCGGATGAAGAAGGTACATTTAAGATAGAGGCACAAAGCCGATACGGTTTCGTGGATACGGATATTGAAATTGTTCAGGCGCTGACCCATGAATCCACGAGCACTGTGGGTGAAATTTACGACATGGATGCTAATGATTCTGCTACGCATCAGGTGGCCTTTGAGGTTCCCAAAAAGGAAAATTCTCATCAAATGGCAATAGAAGAAGACGCGCTGGATAAAGTTGAATCGGTATCCATCTCCTCCGAAAATGGATACATCAATCTCTTCTGGAAACCCTGCGCTGGCGCTGAATCTTATCAAGTATATCGCCTTGGTTACTCGATGGATTATACGTATACGAAGCTCGCAGATGTGAAGAATCCGGAATATTCTCTAAAAGGAGTACTCTGGGAGAGCCGCACGTTCAGAATTTCCGCCGTGGACGGCGCAGGAAATAAAAGCGAAATGAGCGATCCTATAGGGATAGTGGTTACTCCATAAAATAGAGTGGTGCAGAATGCCCTTAAAAACCCCGAGAATTTCATGGTTAGATAGAGATAACAGAGGATAGCCATGCAGATCCACAATAAGTTGTTGAGATCATTGTTTATACTGCTGTTAATTGGACTTATGGTACCATCTGGCGCTGTAGAGAGCGGCAATCCTGCCCTCTATGAGGCCTATAAAGGCCTTGAAAAGCTCGGAGTCGAAGACGCCTGGAAGATGGATTACACTGGAAAAGGAGTAAAGGTAGCGGTAATAGACGGCGGCGTGGATTTCGCTACACCTGACCTCATAGGAACTCAGGCCCGCATCTCGAATAAGAGCTCTTCATACTACGGATGGCCGCTGGTGATCGATATCGATTCAATCGTCCAATATATTCAAGGATCGGATAACTACCTTATCCAAAGCCAATATGCAGATACTAATTCAACCAATGTGAGCGGCTATCAAGTAACCGGGACCAGCAAGAGCGGCATCTATCATATCGGCGATCATCCTGATATAAATCTCGACCAGTTCTATGGCCAACCCGTGAAGGTTCTTGTGGTAGATGAGAAAATCCCTAATGTATACGACACCGTGTATGTCGACCTAAATAATAATCATGATTTCAGAGACGATAAGCCCTGTAGGAAAGGAGATGAAATTTCCTATTGGGATAAAGATGACGATGGCTATCCGGATGAATCCGGCGGCATGATCTATTTCATAGCCGACGGCAGGAACCCTCTACCTATCTCAAAAATCCTTTACGGTGAGAAGGTTAGGATACCGAAGAACGGAGAGTTGGTAGCCTTCCATTACGATGAAAGCGGCCATGGCACAATGTGTGCCTCAATAATAGCAGCCCAGGGAAGAAACGTCAAAGGCATTGCTCCCGATTCCAAGATAATAACTATCCGAAATTCAGTGGAAAACGACATGGTTCTCTATCTCCTGGCCTCGATAGGAATAGACGGCGTTCCTGGTACCGGAGATGAGGCAGACATCATAAGCCGAAGCGGAGGGTTTTCGTACCTCTTCAACAAGGGGGCAGATGAGGGCTCGGCCTTCCTGGAGTATCTGACTACTAATGTCTCGCCATCTACGACGATTGTGAATGCAAACGGAAACGACGGAGCTGGATATGGCACCTGCATCTCTCCATCGAGCAAACACACAATCAATGTAGGCGCAATCTATGATCTTTGGTGGAATAGCTCCTCATATAGTGGAGATGTGGTCAGCTTCTCCTCTCGCGGTCCGAACGCTCTGGGACAGGCAAAGCCGAATGTCCTAGCGGTTGGCTATCTAGCTCCCAGGGTCTTACCCTTGTCGGTAACTCATAATGGAAAAGCTGCCTGGAACAATATGGGCGGCGGTACCAGTGGCGCAACGCCGCACGCCGCAGCAGTTGTCGCTCTGATCTATCAGGCCTACAAAGATACTCATGGGAAATTTCCGACATCAGAGAAAGCCAGGGATATTCTAATGTCATCGGCTACGGATATTGATGAAGAGGTCTTGGCTCAAGGCTCAGGTATCATTAATGCCAGACGGGCGGTGGAGATTGCATCCGGTACGAGCGGAGTTCTGATTGAACCGGCGCTGCTGGTCACCGGGCCTGTAAAGGCCGGATCTACCCTAGAGTTCAATTTCACTATCACAAACTACTCAGGAAAGAGTATACAGATAAGTCCACAGACACTGATAAGAGATAAAAAGAAAGAGCTAGCGCTGAAATCATCGGGCAAAGATATACTATTTTCATTACCCAAGGATATGCTCGACTGCGATTTACTGAAGGTCTCCTCCTATTATCCACGAGAGGCTAAGAGCACAAAGCTGGAGAGATACGAAGGCTATGACCTATTTCTCTACGATTGGAGAGATTCCAACGGTGATGGATATGCTCAAGATGCAGAACTCGAAGCAATAGTCTCACCGCCCGGAGATATGGGTCTTGGATTTACCTCCGAGGCCAGGATCCATAATCCATCCGAGCGAACGAGCGACGGGGTCATCGGCATCCTTAAAATGAGGGGAGAGATTGGAAGTGACGAGATACAAGTGGTATTGGAGGCATTCAATTGGAGAGCATGGAACATAGGAATAGAGGTCGACGAAAAGCATGCTTGTGTCTCAATTCCAGCACCTAACACCACAGGCGTATATCAAGGCAGGATACTCCTGGAATACGGCAAAGAGAGACAATGCATACCGATATCGTTCTCCGTATACAGAATTGATGAGATTAGAATAAGCAACATGAATGATATCTATGAAAACGCCAAGATCTACGGACGGTTTGAGGCCGAACCAACGATGTTCTGGGACACCAGAGCTTATCCAGTTTATCATCAAGGTCTTGATCTGGCATCCATCGAAGTAGCATGGGAGGACCAAGATACTGATATTGACGTTTATCTTTACGGGCAAGATATCTTCAATGCTTCAAAGATATGGAAATTTCCTGTGATCGCCCCTGTGGACTTGCCCAAATTGAGCGTCCAGAAAGAGAACGGGAACAGCATGAGGATCTCAGGAATTAATGTCTTGCCTTATGGAGATAGAGGCGTCGGAGGCAGCTACAGCAATTTCTACACATCTAGCGGAAAGAATAGAGAGGTTATAGTTGGCGAGCTTACAGATGGACTGAACCTAGTAGTCCTGCATCAGGTTGTTTCTGCAGGGAAAAAGTACGGAGAGAACGTGACCGTAAACATTAGCATAATGCCCCTTAATCCCATCGCTCTCAGATCTAAGGCCGGAGATCTATTGAACGTTCAAGCCGCTCGAGCTGACTGCATTATAGGCTTTTCGACAGGAGAGGAGATTGAAGGCGAGGATCTTGGCTTTAGTCCATTGGCCTTCTGGGCAGAGGATGGAGACATAATCGTGATCAGCTCCAATGACACGGTATACTTTCCACAGATATTCTTCGATTCAAATCAAAACGGCAAGCTGGATTGGGGTCCAGGAGTGTTCTCCAGCGCAAACGATAGTGGCCTTGCCGACGAGCTGATTTTTGGTGATAGGAGATCTGATGAGATTGATCCATATCACACCGATATCATACCTATACATAAGAAAGGGACATATCTACTCCTTATGAACAATCCGTATGGCCGTCTTGAATTCTATCACCTGAAAGATCGATATATGGCTAAAGACGGCCAGACGATGGTGATCAAGACACCAGAGCAGTCCGGGTCCTATCTGGGCATTGCTGAGAAGGACGGAATCCTGATCCCGGTTACAGTAAAGCTGCTTGTTGAGCCTGGAGATCCTGTGTCAATTGGTCTGAAGTTCGATAACATCACCGAGCGCAACGAATCATTCCAGGTCGAGCTGGAGCTGCAGGACAGGTTCGGAAATCTGGTCGAGAAGGCTGCCGAGGCCACGATAGAATTCGGAGGCGTCTCTCAAAAGGTGAGGCTGGTCAATGGATTGGGCTTCATCAACCTGACAGCTCCCCCCAGTGATGGGATATACCAGATCGTGACGAAAAGCCGCTACGGCGTAACCGAAACTGAGATCAAAATCGCCGAGATGGCGCCCCGGAAAACCGGGGACTTCAACATCAGTTCGGACATGGCAGCTCAGGTATCGGATGAGACACCACAGATGGCGACAAAGCAGCCAAAGGAGACGGCTGAGCTCCCCGAGAAGGTCCAATCGGTCTCGATCAAATCAACTGATGGCAACATCAGCTTGTCGTGGCCACAGTCGGAAGGCGCCGATCGGTATAATGTGTACAGGCTGAAGTACGGCAACTTCGAGAAGGCTGCAGAGGTAAACGTGACCGAATATGCAATGGCGGCAGAGTTCTGGAAGAGCTATACATTTCGGGTCTCAGCTGTAAGCAACGAAGGAGACGAGGGAGAGCCAAGCGATCCGGTTGCCATTGTCGTGACGCCGTGAGGGATTGGGCGAATGGCTGAGGACGGATGTGTCCATCGGCCCGGCCCTCAAAATCGTGATTCGACTATGCAATCACAAGAAACAGTATTCTTCGACTGATTTCGTGCGCACATTGTGTATAAAGTCATTTGATCATATAGTTCATGCGACGTGTTTCAATCTCCTTTTTCCAGCGCAAGCAAAAGCAGATTCTCTATAGAGATCATGGCTTCCTTTCGATCCATCCTCCAGTACATATTGATTGCGTCTCTATCATTGGGGATCTCCTTCAGCGTTTTTGCCAGGAATGGGTATTCGTGCAGCAGTTCCCTTAAATACCGAACATCGGTTTCTGTGCCTCCAGCATCGGGATCAAGGAGGGAAAGAAGATCGGCGCGATCCTTGCAAAGCTTAACCTTCTCCCGTTCCACGTCACTCGATGTTTCATTTTGGATTTTGGATTCGGAAAGACCGATCCCACGCTGCTTTAAGTTTGAAAACAATTCAGAAGTGTTCTTTCAGGAACGATTACGGATATAGCCTGGGATTAGATCTCGTGCTTCTGTTCGGCCATCGAGCAACGAGAACATCGAAATATCTCTATCAGCTCTTCTCGAGATGCATCAATAATAGTTCGTGGAATTCTATAAGCGGCCATAGGTTTCAACCAGTTTTTGCGTGAGGTCGCGGCCTGCATATCCCATGCCGGCACAGTCAAGGAGGGCCTGGGAAGGTGAAACGAGCCAGACCCCATCTATGGAGAAGACCATGCGATCCTTGAACACATCGCGGTCTGGTGAGTATATTCGTACTGCAATCCCTCCATCGTTCTGCAGATCAAACATCCCAGCAAGTTCGGCATGGTCCTTCTTTTCAAGATATACGTACACAGTATCGTGCCTTGCGCTATAACCGGTGTAAATCTCTCCTGCTGAAAAACCTGTAAAGGCGCAGGGGATCTGCAGCTCGTCGCATACAGCTGAGATCTCCTTAGCCAAACCTATGGCGTCATAAGCAGCTATACGAATCTCCTTTGTGAAGTTTCTCTCGAACGGACGCTCCCACGCAACGCCGTTAAGGAGTTTGTTGATATCGGTTATCTTGAGGTTGCCGCCATCGTCTGATGCTGTCCCTTTTGAGACAAGAGCCCGCACGGTTGCGTATGTCCAGCCATACGAGACCCCCGACTCAATTGAAAGACGCCTTATGGATGTGCCAGCCTTCATCTTGAGAAGGCATGAGATGACCTGCCAGGATTTGGGCGAGGTGAGTTTCACCGGAGCTGCTCCAGTCTTACCATGGGGCTCTTCCAGGCTCAATCTAGACGGCAGCTTGACGAACCGAATTCCGATATTCTTTGCGGCTTGTGCTGCTTCCGATGTTATCCGTATTCCTGCGATGACTAATTCGATATTGCTTGCGCCGGAGAGTTTGTCGCTTAGGAGGAGCTTTAGCAGTCCGAGATGCGAGAGCGCCTCAAGTTGCACGATGCGCCTGATATCGACTATATACGTCTTGATGCCGTCTTGTATTACCAGGTCAAACCGGATGGGATAATCTGCAAATGTGCTCTCAGGTCTTATCGCCGCGCCCTCGCTGATACCCAGTTCTATGCTGAGCAGCTTGATCAGCTTGGAGTCGTTTCGTGAGATCGTGTTCATATACCATATCATCATTTACTGATAGCTATATAAAGTTATCAGTGATATACTATCCCGGTCTTTTATGATAGGGGATAAAGGTATCAGTGATAGATGATCGAATCGGCGACATGTCCAGGGGTATTCTCTTTTTCGTATCTGCCAAAAAGGTTGGGGGGTCGTCCCCGAGTATTTGGTTACAGCTCTTTTGCCTTGGCAAAGGCCACCTCAGCCTCGGAGGTGCGTCCAAGTGTCTTCAATATCTCGGCTTCTGCGTTCCATACGCCCGCATTTGTAGGGTCGATCTCGATAGACTTCTTATAGGCCAAAACGGCCTCGTCGTACTTGCCAAGATGCCCGGCAAGAAGCGTTCCTCTGGCCTCCCAGATAAAGGCGTCCTTGGGGTTTTGGGCAGATGCCTCATCGAAAGTCTCCATCATCTCGTCATAATCGCCCCTCTCAGCGAGGAAGTTCGCCTTGTCGATCCAAAGGCTCACTTCAGCGGGATTCATTCGGATGGCCCAATCATATGCCGCCAGAGCTTCCTCGTCTCTTCCCAGAGCTGCCAGAGAGCGAGCCTTGCCTGATATCGCCCCGGTCAACTGAGGATTATGCTCCAGTGCTTTGTTGAAAGATGCCAGGGCATTTTCATGCCGATCCAGAGAATATAGAGCATCTCCTCTTGCCTGCCAGGCCGCGGCGTTGGTTGGATCGATCTTTACGGCTTTATCGAAGGCCAAAAAGGCCTCTTCCAGCGACTTCTGGCCATCATTCAGCCAAAAGTCTGCTGTGTTCTCCTGGGCGAGCGCACCAGAACAGAGCAGGGCAATCCCGACCATGCATAGGGCAAGACTGCTCCTCGCCCGAAATCTGGAAGTGCGACTTCCAGATAGCATGTCCCCCACTATCCAAAATATCTCTCTCATTTATGTTCACGTCCTTTTTCATTCTGTGCCTGTTTCGCGATGCCAATGGCATGCAAACATTAGACAAACTTATTGATATAATTAATTTGCTATATGATTATTTTATATTACAAAAAAGCTATATGAAATATCAAAACATGGAATTTAAACAGTATCTCAGCCACTTGCCCCAGCCTGCACACCACCCCAGCCCATATGTCAGACAACAAATTGAATTTATACAGAATTATGCCTTTAGGCAGACTATATAACGGTATCGTTTTTACATTTCACGTAAAAACTTAGATAATTATATGATAAGATACGACCTGCAAGTCCGGTTATCGGAAAGTCGAACCTCTGCGCGAAATGTCGTTGAAGTACATCAAAGGTAGGTGACACCTGGGAGTTCTCAAAAAGAGCTATACCTTCGGGATCTCGGCTATGAGCAGCGAAGTAGATGAGGGAGAGCCGAGCGTATCCGGTAGCGATAGTGGTAACGTCGTAACTGATGGTCATAGTCTCGAATGGCTGATGTGCCCATCTGACAGGCCCTAAAATAAGAATCCGACTTGAGAGGATGGATGTTAAAAGAACGCAGGGAAACGGATTCCTGAGACATAACTGCATCTCGTATCAGGCAGTTTCAGTCGTTTCACCATTATTCTCATTCAAATGAGCTCAACCTCCACATTCCTGGCGAAAACAATTTGTATTTAGTTGGGATATAATAACTAAAAGTGTTTGAGTAAGGCCTCAAGTCTGCAGGCAGATCTGCTGTTGAGCGTTGCGATTATCCGATAGAGTGTGACATTCGATGATCCCGCTATATAAATTATCTCGTAATGATTTTATTCAAATCCCTGCGGACCAGATAGTCTCCCATGCCAGGGACGCCGCGCTACGCCTAAGTCCAAGCGAAATCATTGTACGCCGATGGCATCAAGGTGAAGCTTATCATTACCTATATACGACCAAGGAATTTCTTCTGGCACTTGAAGATAAACCTGCTGACGCAACCCTTGAAGATGAGGGAGTTTTGAATCTCCATGAGTCGGAGGCCACACCGGCAGTGGATGCTTATCGAGATGCCGAAATATCCCCATTAAAATGCGTCATTATCGATAACGACAGCATAATAGGTTTCTATGATGCCCGGCTCCCCCCGGCCCGCCAGATCGCACGATCGATGGGTGATGGGACCTCTAACAGCAGGGAAGGCCAAGACCTGATATCCCGATCGCTTTTGGCGAGCTTCCCAGAAAGGGTCTCGATAGGAAGCATATCCTCACTCTTGATCAGGCTGGGCCGCCACCCGAAAAAGAAAGAAGCGCTGCAATTCGCTGTACCATTAGGCACCGAGCTGGATATCGTAGTGGAGGCATTGCAGGGTTTTTTGCTGGAAGGTCCAAGTGAGGGCAAAATATCGGTCACAAGCGATGAAGAGACGCTTCCAATCCAATTCAAGCTCAGGGCAACTGAGATTGGCCCGGGCCGAATTCGGGTCCTCGCCTTCAAGTGCGGACAGCCACTTGGAGCCGTGATGCTGGCCCCCTCTATTCTGGCCGAAGGCCAGATATCCAATCAAGCGGCACATAGCGAAAGCAGACCATTGGCTCCGATCCCTGCAGGTCATCCTGATTTGACATTATTTATACAGGAAAGAAAATCGCCCGGCTGTCTTGAGATTATGTTTCTTCTCAGCGCCCTTGATCCGGATCTTGGTCTCAACCTGAAATCATTTGGCCCGATAGAACTGAAGACAGATCCGCTTCAATACTTCGAGGAATTCTTTAAGGACATAGAAGGTATGAGCCTCAATGGGCCAGATGAAAGAGCGATAGCGACAAGAAAGCTGTCCCTCAGGGGCGTTGCCCTGTTCCAAAACTTGCTTCCAGAAGATCTACGCTTACAGATATGGAATCTGCAGGATCGCATTGGAACGGTGCAGATATTATCAGATGAGCCCTGGATCCCATGGGAATTGCTCAAGCTTCAAGGCAGACAGGGAGAAAAGGTAGTTGAAGGCCGGTTCATGAGCGAAGCTTTCGCAATGACTCGCTGGTTCCCGGGAATCGGCAGGCAACCCAGGTTGAGCCTGAAGAACATCGCTCTGGTTGTACCTGGTGACTCCAAGCTGCCTAATGCACAAAAGGAGCGCAGCTATATCCTCTCGCTCGCAGACGACCAAAGACGAGTGGTTGAAGTTCCTGCCACGTACTTGGATGTAATAGAGACTCTCAGCCGAGGCGAGCATAATGTATGGCATTTCACCGGTCATGGACGCTTTGATCCAAAAGATCCGAATCATTCAGCAATACGGCTGGAAAGAGGTCAGACGCTCTTGCCTATCGACATCAGCGGCGAAGTGAGCAACTGCAGGTTGGGCAGGCCTCTGGTCTTCCTCAATGCCTGCCAGACCGGCCGTGAAGCTCTCAGCCTGACCGGCATAGGCGGATGGGCGAAGAGCTTCATCGGGGCTGGCGCAGCTGGATTCATCGGCTCTCTCTGGTCAGTGGACGATGAAGTGGCATATAAGTTCGCCATGGCATTTTACAACAATCTGCTATCTGGAAAACCTATAGGCGAGGCAGCAAAAGGCGCACGAGAATCTGTGAGGGAGTTGAACGATCCGACATGGCTTGCTTATACAATTTTTGCGGATCCGACGGCGATTGTAGCATAAGGAGGGACCTCAATTATGTCATATCCCGAAAAGACTGTCGAGGCAGTAATGGCCTATGTGAATGCAACAACCTGGGAGCATAAGAAGAACATTGTAAGAGCCAATCGCGGGGAGTTGCTGACCGATACCGCGGACAGTGTATTGAACAAATTAATAGAGGATTATAGAGACGACGAGGAAGCTGCAAAAATTTTACAGATGTATCGCGATCTCCTCTCTGCTTGCCGCGAAGATGGAATCGACCTGGCATTTCACGGAGTCGTCCCACTGGACATCCCTATTAATGAAGTAATCGATTACATTAACGCCAAAGAGTGGAGCGATGCCAAGCAAATGGTAATCGACAAACGAGATATCTTATTGACTGAAGAAGCCGACCAGGTCTTTTCGCTTCTGCTTCAAAGGCATCGAGACAATCCAGACCTGATCGATAAGATAAAGGAAAGTCGTGAGCTTCTGGCCCGCTGCCGGCGAGAGGGCATCGATGCGGCCTTTTCGGATCGCTGCATTGAGGTGCCGGAGAATGTGGCGAATGCTCTATGGGGATATATCAACGCTCCAACATGGAATGAGGCTGAGCAAATCATAAGGGCAAATCAAGACATACTATTCACCGATGTGGCTCAAAACTTCTTTTCGATGCTGCTCAGGTTGGCGGAGACGAATAATGATAGGGGAATGCTTTCTCTGATGCTTTCCCGTCGGGAAGCTCTCCTGCGCGCCAAAAAGAAGGGAATCGATGATGCCTTTAGGGATTATCGATGACAGAGAACTCGAAAACAGTCCATGATGCCGTAACGTCGTTTATCAGGAGTGGTTCATGGGAGGACGCTGCGAGAATCGTTGAATCTCATGGATATGAATTGCTTACTGATGATGCTGATACGGTCATTGCCGATGAGATAAGGATCGGGGAATACAAGCACGAATATGATGCAGTAAGCATGCTGCAACTTAAGAGGTGGTTCTTAATCCAGTGCCGCCGAGAAGGGCCAAAATACGGACTTAAATCGATAACGGATTTGGGAAACCTGATGGAATTGGAGATATCTCTTGAAAAGCCAGATGAAATGTCATATAAGATAGAAATATGTCACAAGATACTTGATCTGATTGATCGCGATATATTGACAAAGATCTGGGGATGTATCCACGAGGTTCTGGGAGAAAGCTACGCAAAGAACAAGCATAATGACATTGCTTCAAATCTTGAACATGCCATAGAGCATTATAATTTGGCCCTGGAAGCCATTACCTCGGAGATTTACCCACACCTCTGGGCCACAACCCAGATGCATTTGGGAATTGCCTATACCCAAAGAATAGAAGGCCAGCGTGCAGATAATCTCGAAAATGCAATTGAGCATTTGAAGTTAGCACTGAGTATATTCAGCCGCGACGTTAATCCTGACGATTGGTCTATGGTCCAATCCAATTTATCTACAGCCTATTTATACCGCATTTATGGCAATCGCAGCGATAATCTCGAGCGGGCAATTAGACACAGTCAACTGGGACTGGAATTAACTGATGGTGATGGGGATTCGTCGCTATGGTCTGATCTGCATTTGAATTTGGGCCTTGCATATTCATCAAGAATCAAGGGAGACAGAGCTGATAACCTGGAACAGGCCTTGGTGCATTATCATCTCACCAAGTATGATCCCCATAAAAGCCCAGAAAATTGGGCAAAATTGAAGAATAATTTGGCATTCGTCTTGATGGAAAGGGCAAGAGAAGGCCTGTCCGATAGCCTGGATCTCGCCATCGATCAGCTCAATTTGGCACTTCAGATGGAAAGCTTATCGTATTTCAAGGACATCTGGGCCAGTACTCATAATAATTTAGGAGGTGCACTCCTGCAAAAGGATAGCCTGGCTAACCCAGAAGAGGCCATCAAGCATTTCGAGGCGGCTTCGACCGTATACACCCGCTCTAATAATGCCGAAAAATGGGCAATGGTTCAGAGCAATCTCGCTGCTGCATATATGAATTCCGCTGCCGCAGATCCTGAAACTAACGAAAAGGCAATTGAGCACTTTCAGAATGCACTCGATGTGTATACAAGAGAAGCTTTTCCATTGAGATGGGCCATGGTACATAATAACCTGGGTCGTCTCTATGCCCAGTGCAAAAATGATAATGCTAATGAAAATATGAATCGGTCTAAAGATCATTTTGAGCAAGCTCTAACAGTATTCACCACCGATCAGCTGCCTTCCGAACGACTTAAAACCATTAATGAACTTGCTGCGCTCTATTTCAAGAATAGGATTTGGGATAAGGCACTAGAAGCGTATGATGAAGCCATCACAATCGGAGATGCTCTATTCGAGGCGGCTTATACAGAGAAAGGTCGGCAGATGGAGATACGAAAGACATCTGAGATCTACGCAAATTCTGCCTACTGCTTATTGAAACTGGGAAATCGTGAAGAGGCCATCTTAAGATTGGAGAAGGGAAAAACTCGACAACTGGCAAATGCACTGGCGCTAAGCGACATTCATTTGGCCAATCTGTCTGAAGATCAAGAGATGCAAATACTCAGTTCTCGACGCAGAGTTCGTGAACTAGAAGCCGAAATGCGCGAATCGATCGACACGCCGAATCGCCGGCAAGACGCTGAACTTGGCAAAGCATTAAGAGAAGAGCTTGCTGATCTCAATTATCTCATTGAGCATTATCGACGCAAAGATCCGAATTTCCTGCATGAAGGTCTCGAGCTGCCTGAGATCTTAGAGCTCATACCCGAAGGTGGTGCATTGGTGATGCCTTTTTCCACCCAACATGGCGGCGCAGCGTTTGTACTGCCATCGGGTATCGCATCCATTGCGCCAGATACTGTAATTATGATAGACAAATTTACCGATTCGTCATTGCAGGATATCCTTATAGGCAGCAGCAATAAGCCAGGCTGGTTGAATTCCTATATCGCCTGGCAAAATAGGGGCGTACAGGAAGAGTTTGAAAGAGCCATGGATGAGCTGGCGGCTCATCTTTGGAGCGTCCTGATGAGTCCAATTTACGAGCGCCTTGAAGAGATTCATCTGAACAGAGGTGCCCCATTGATACTGGTGCCTTTAGGTGCGCTTGGCCTATTGCCATTGCATGCCGCTTGGTATCAGAAGGACGGAGAAAAGCGCACCATCCTCGACGACTATAGCGTCTCATATGCTCCAAGCGCGTATGTGCTGAAGATCAGCAGACAACGGATGCAGGATTCAAGGAGAAATGCACGCACTTTGTTGGATATAGTAAACCCTACTGCCGATCTGCCATTCGCGACCATAGAGGGAAAGGCCGTTGCCGATTTGTTTAAAGACGCGGATAAGCATTTGATTATTGAAAGCGAAGCGAATGCAGGGGCGGTTAAGGAACATGGACCCCATTACGCTTATCTTCACTTCTCTGGCCATGGGAGGTATAACTGGGACAAAGCCGAAAGATCGGCAATTATCTTGGCCGATGGAGTCGAACTGACCTTGGCCGAGATCATGTCACCTGATTTCGACTTTAACATGACGCGGCTGGTGACCCTCTCCGCTTGCGAGACAGGATTCACCGAGTTCCTGGAGCTGCCTAATGAATATATCGGCTTGCCAGCGGGATTTCTGCAAGCTGGCGCCCCGGCTGTAGTGAGCAGCCTGTGGGCAGTCAACGACTTGTCCACTGCACTTCTAATGGAGCATTTCTACAATAACCATCTTGATAATAATATGGACCTGGCTGCTGCTCTGAGGGATGCTCAGCTATGGTTGCGCGACCTGAAGGCGACGGATGTGGCAGAAATCTTATCTGGATACTATGCAGAAGCAGACGAAACGAGTAAGGCTATTCTGCTACAGTACAGGAATTATTACTCCAGCCTGGCGAATCGAGATACTGCGAATCCAAAGCCCTTTGTCCACCCCTACTACTGGGCAGGATTTACATTAAATGGGACCTGAGCTGATGTATGTGAGCATTGGACGTACCCGGATTCATGAGTTCCTAAATCAGGACCCCCTTTAAAGGCACATGCTCAACGTGAAATTATAGCCGCCATTATTGGACTGCTTGGGGGCAGCTCTTCTGCTAATAGCTGCTGATCATGAGTCCTTAAACATTGGATTTAAGATAAAGCTTGATGACATTAGTGATCTCTGATCTGATTCCGCCTTTTGCCATGAGAGCGACCTCACCACGCTTATCTACAACAAAATCCAGCTCGATCGAGGCTTCTTGCAGCCTGAAATTCGGCGGCTCATTTGAAGCCTGCTTAATTCCTTGATTGATTATCTCAATTGCCTGTACAAGGTTATTTTCAAGATCTTCAGGAAAGTCCCGCTTTTTTATTTCAGGGACCATAGTGAGGGTTATTGTCTGGATGCCGTTTGCCATATACTTGCCACCAAATCCAAGATCGGTGTCGATGAAAGGGATTGCCAGCTTGAAGTTGCCGGAAGCATCCTTCTCGCTCAAAACCTTCAGCGTCAACTCCAGCTTATCTATATCGAAGTCGAATTCGCCTTTCATTTGGGCGGATCTAATTGCAGCTTTTACCCTGGATATCGCCTCAGCTATGCTCAGACTTTCAGGTTCCATATTTATTTTATTCTCAGTAGCCAAATTTAAGAGTAGCGGTAAACATCGTACTTGAAGAATGGAATAGCACAATCTCGACGTATCGCCAGAGTCTGGATAATCTCTCCAAACAACACATGCCTCAGCTCCGGTTATCGGAGTATTCATCTCTCGTGAAGCCTGCAGCTTTGGCTGGCGGCTTAATATCGATGACGATTTCCAACTTGAAGCTGCCAGACCGAGCTTCAAACGCATCTCGTCTCTGAATTATCATCCGACCTGATCGTACCGCCCCCTACCGGCAGTAGCTCGATAGCTTCGAGCATTTGGTGATCAGTTCGAGCACCCTGGGATAATCCTCGGCCGGGAGCCTTATTGCGATCTTCAGTGAGACCGCAAACGGCAAGGACGACTCGATCCTGGGGATTTCTGGGTCGAGATAGGACTGTGGATCAAGCGGGTAGGCCTGATAGGTCCAGATAGGGTCCCCATTATGGCTGCATCCTGTCCCGAGCATCCTGGAGGTGAGCCATTCGTCCATCTCCGGGTCGTAAACCTTCCTGCTGTTGAGAGTGACCATCAGCAGGGTCAAGAACTCTTCGGCGTCGTCAGCAGTTGGAAACTCTATGCCCACAAATCCGGACTCCGTATCTTCACAGGTGCCAATTGTGGCTATCCCCAGGTCGTCCAGAGCTCTCAGGAGCGGTGCCGGATCGGCATCAACGCATAAGGATTTATCGGCAGGACAGGAGACTGAGATATGGGGATCGAGACTCATGAAATCCTCACGATTGTGCATCTTGATGGACAAATAATCCCGGATATACAGGCCATTTACCCCATATTGCACTACATTGTATAAAGACCTTATCAGATAAATTACCAATAGGTAGAATTTTTACACGGTGATCTCTGAGACGATAAATCGGTTAGCTGCATCGTATCACGAGATTTGAATCCTGCAAAGATCATTACTAGATGAAAATACTTAGAGGAGTTTAAGCAAAGATCGCCACGATATCAGAGGTCCACTTCCGCCACACTTCGAAATCTCCGACGGTTCAGAAGCCAAAGGGATCTCCCGGGCCGGTCAGGAGAGCCGTTTGCTCACGTCATATCCCTCACCCGCAGTCATGGAGAAAGCAAGAGCGGCCTTGCTGCCTCAATCACGTGGCCTGGCCGGCAGGTGTGCCTGCGAGCCGTCTGAGATTCTTCCGGGAGGAGGGAGGCTATCTTTTCCGAAGGCCTCACCAATATAGCGGCCCTGTAATTGGCCTGGACAGAGCGGCCGAGATCGCGGGGATCCACGATAGCGTAAATCAGCTTTTTGGTTCAGGCGCTGGAAGTCTCTTGAGGTCACTGCGCAGGGCAGGCATCGCCCTCGTGGCTCTCGTCCTTCGTGATATCTTCCTGCTTGAGCTTTCCGATCTTGACCCAGTAGCTCTTGATTGCCTCGTGGAGTGCGTCGGCCCCAAGGTTGGAGCAATGCATCTTCTGAGGAGGCAGCCCGCCCAGCTCATCTGCCACGTCCTTTCGGGAGATCTTCATGGCCTCGTCCAGCGACTTTCCCTTCGCCATCTCGGTGATCATGCTCGAAACAGCGATGGCCGATCCGCAGCCGAATGTCCTGAACTTTATATCCTCGATCTTGTCGTCCAGGACCTTGATGAATATCTCCATGAGATCGCCGCAGACCGGGTTTCCGACCTTGCCGTAGCCGTCGGGGTTCTCAATCACTCCTACGTTCCTGGGATTCATGAAGTGCTCCATGACCTTCTCGCTGTACCCTATCTGTTTCATCGTAATAGTCTCCGTCATAATTTCGGTTTCTTTTCAATAAGAGATATTATATTGATAGATTATAATGGCGACAGCATCCTGAGCCTCTGCACCGTTTGATTTACAGCACCGACAATAGATGACACCTGGCTCGGGTCGTTGTCCCGCCCTAATGTCATCACCATCGAGCCGTGAGCCTCCTCGTGCTTGAGCCCAATCGCCAGCAGCACATGCGAGGGCTCCAGAGTTCGTGAGGAGCAGGCAGATCCGGTGGAGATTTGAATTCCGAACATCGCATCCATGGTCAGCAGGATGCTCTCCCCTTCTATCCTGCTGAACCGAAAGCTCGCGTGATGCGCAAGGCGCTTTGTGGGATGCCCGGTTAGATATGCCTCGTCGAGCTTTGAGATCTCCTCGATCAGCCGGTCCCTGATGTGCTTGAGCCTCTCGCTCTCGTTTGCCATCTCCAGCCTCGCCAGCCTGGCAGCTTCGCCCATCCCGGCAATGGCGAATAAGTTCTCAGTTCCCGGACGAAGCCCCCTCTCCTGACCACCGCCAACCAGAGAAGGCTGGAGCTTGACCTTCGGGCTGACATACAAAGCCGCTGCTCCCTGAGGGCCGTACATGTCATTGGACGATATGGTCAAGAGGTCTATGCCGTCTTTTTGGACGTCGATAGGAACCCTCCCTTCAGCAGCCACTGCATCTGCATGGAGGAACATCCCTTTCTCGTGGACCATCTCGCTGATCTCCTGCATTGGCTCAACGGTGCCGATCTCGTTATTTGCATACATTATGGATGTCAGAACCGTCTCTTTTGAGAGAAGGGACTCAAGGGCTGAAAGATCGACAACTCCCATCCCGTCCACTGGGGCAAGCGTCAACTCGAAGCCACCCTTTTGCAGCTCTTTCATCGAGTTGAGAACGGAGATGTGCTCTATGCTGCTTGCCAGGATCTTCTTGCCCTTTGCAGCGTTTCTCAGAGCCGTCCCTTTAATTGCCAGGTTGTTTGCCTCTGTGGCGCTTGCCGTGAAGATTATGCTGCTGCTGTCTTCTGCGTTTATGAGATCTGCCACTTTTGCCCTGGCTTCCTCAACAGCTGTCTTGGCAGACAGGCCGACCGAATGAAGAGCTGAAGGATTGCCGAAATCTTCGACCAGGCACGTCTTGGCAAACTCCAGCACCCTGGGGTCCAGGGGCATGGCCGATTGATGGTCCAGGTATATTCCGCCCATAATGCCACCCAAGCACCAGACCTCAAAATGTCATCACGGAATCGGCGTCGAGGGCCAGGTCGTTCAATGTGCCTGCCCCGGCGATGACTGCCTCTGGGATGAAATCGCCCCTCGGCATGCCGAAGAGCTGAGTGCTCTGCTCGCATATGTACATCTTGACCCCTGCACCGATAGCCTGGTCCATGACCTCTTTGAGGCTCGGAAAGCTTCCCATCTTCACCTTCTCAGCCTCGCCCTTCTTGAGAATCGTGATCCCCTTGATTATGAAGAATATCTCCGCCTCAACGCCCATGGCCCTGGCAGTCATTGCCAGGATGAAGGGTGCATACGTCCTCTCAGGCGTATCGACGCCGCTGGTCTGAACATAGAGTATCGTGCTCATCTCCAATTCACTTCCGTCACTTCTTCCTCGTTATCCAAAAGACCATGACATTTCCGGATTTCTCAAATCTCAGGATCTGATGTCCGGCGCGCTTGGCCCACCTTGTGATGTCCTCCTCTGCGGCAGGATCATCGGCCTCGACCTTCAGCACCTGGCCTACCTCGATCTTCTCTATCTCTTCTTTAGTCCTGGCGATGGGCATTGGGCAATACAGGCCCACGCAGTCCAGCTCAGCATCTGGCACGATGTCCGACATGAGAAACCGACCTTTGCTTATCGGATTGGTTTTCCGATCGATATTTTGCATTTGTCTTAAAGCCTGTAATCATATTGGAGAGGCCTGATCTGCCATTGGAGTTCTCGCCAGCCTCTTCGTCCTAATCATTGAGCTGCATGCTATATCAACTCTTTCGGGTGAAGATCCAAAAACCATATTGCTAATCATAATAGTTATGTCGCATTCATTTGAAGAGTTGAGGATTCGGCCCAGTGATACGGAAATACTATTTTGCGATGGAAAGAGCTAAGAAGAATCAGCCGAAGTTGTAGCGAGGAGACTTTATGCCGACGAGCAAGAAGCAATTAGAGAAGCTGAACAGGGCGAAGAAGGCCAAGGCTGAAGAGCTCACGAAGCTGGCAGCCACGGGCAGCGAATCCGCCAAGAAGAAGCTAAAGAAGCTTCAGAAAAAGATCAAGTGAGCAGCCCCGCCTTTCTAATTTATTTTTAGCTTTTAATGCAGCTTTAAGCTACTCGACCGATTGAACTGGCCCCTTTCCGTGGCATTTCTTATACTTAAGTCCGCTGCCGCACGGACAGGGATCGTTTCTGCCGGGCTTGAAGATCACCCTGGAGATCTTGCCGCCTGCAGCGTAGCTCATGATATTGGCAGCAGCCCGGCCTCGGCGAAGCTCATGAGCCATGAACCGCATTGGCCCATCTATGTGCCTGAAGAACTCCCTGTATCCGGCACATAGATAGTTGAGGCCGGATTCTCCGTCAGGCGTCCTGATGAAACGGTTCTTCGGGCATTCGCCGTTGCATACGAACCTGACCTCACACGCCCGGCAATATTCGGGCAGCGTGTCGAGCTTATCGCGGCCGAACCTCTGCTGCTTGCCAGAGCAGGCTATCTGGGCCATGCTCTTGTCTCTGATATTGCCGAGAAGGTACTTTGGCTCGACGAAGTGATCGCATGAGTACACATCCCCGTTGTGCTCCATCGCCATGGCGGTTCCGCAGGTTGGCGAAAACGCGCAGATCCCGGACGGCACCCCTGACCAGGCGGCAAGAGATACGTCGAAGATCTGCACAAAGGTCTTCCCGACATCCCTTTGAACCCATTCATCGAAGATGGAGATCAGGAAGCGGCCGTACTGGTCGGCCTTCACCGAACGATCTGTGACAACATCACCCTCCTGATAACCGGTATCGTTATCCCTCTCCACTATTGGTATGAACTGGATGAAGCTTGTCTTGACCTCGTCCCTGAGAAAGCGGTACACTTCGAGAGGATGATCCCCATTTGCAGCATGCACCGTTGTCAGTATGTTGAAATCGACCTTATGCTTCCGCAGCAGCCTCGCCGCCCTCATCACCCTGTCAAAGGTCGGTCTGCCGGTCTTGTCCACCCGGTAGGCATCGTGAAGACCTCTGGGCCCGTCCAGGCTCAGGCCTATCAGGAAGTTGTTCTTGCGGAAGAATTCGCACCATTCGTCGTCGAGAAGTGTGCCATTCGTCTGCATGGTGTTCTGAATGGTCATCTTTTCGCGCCTGTACTTGCGCTGGTACTCTATCGACCTCTTAAAGAATTCCAGACCCATCAGGGTCGGCTCGCCGCCCTGCCAGGCAATGGTAGCCTGGGGGAGCTTCTGCGCCTCGATGTACTGGCGTATATAGGTCTCCAGGAGCTCATCCGACATTCTGAAGCTGCTCTTGGGATACAGGTCCTTTTTGGACAAAAAGAAGCAATACTTGCACCCCAGGTTGCATGCTGCTCCGGTGGGTTTGGCGAGGAGATGAAATCCAGGAAGTACACACGTCCTGCTCATCGACTGTTATTATCCGACGGGGGTTGATTAATCTTCGCATCCATTGCGGCTTAGAATTTTAGAGCGACAAATCAACCGCAATTTCTCTTAGGATTTGCCGACGCAAAATCACCACTTAGTGGGACTTGCCAATCACAAAAGACAGTCTTTAGCAGCGATCTGCGGGACCCTATCGTATGAAAGGACCGCATATGGCTGAATAAAAAAAGAATTAGGGCACACTCGCCTATATCACTGTGCACCTGTCGCAGTTGAATATGCCCTCGATGGTGTGTTCGGATACTGCTTCATGCTTGCTACGAGCTGTCGATATATCATTTGGGCAGCGTTGATGACGAAATCGTGCTCCCCTGCTATATTATGCTCCTCGCGTGGATCGATCTCTATATTATAGACAGCCGGGATCTGGCCATAACTGCTCTCAGGTCCCTGGAATGAGTCGTATGCTTTGAAGTGTATCTTGAACTGATGCCAGCGCACTGCCGCAGGAAGCGTGTTGGCGGCACTCTCAATTCCGATATACCATACAAGCCATTCTCTGTCGGAGTTATTCTGAATCCCGAGCAGGAAATCCGATTGATCTATGCCGTCGATAGGCCTATCAGAGGGGACCGTTCCGCCTCCCAGGGCTGAGAATGTGCTGAATAGATCCATGGTACACATGATCTCGTTGGACACTCGGCCAGCCTCGATCTTGCCAGGCCACCAGAATATGCACGGAACACGCACACCGCCCTCATAAGCTGTGCCTATTCCGCCCCTAAACGGCGAGAATCCTGCATCAGGCCACTGATCGAGTGTTGGCCCGTTGTCGCTTGTGAAGACAACGATCGTATTGTTCTCAATTCCCGTTTCTCGGAGAGCATCCAAGACCTCGCCCACATAAGAATCCATCTCCATCAGGCCGTCGCCGTATGGACCCTTGCTGGACTTCCCTGCCCACTTCGGATTTTGAACGCTGGGGAAGTGAGTGCGTACGAACGGAAGGTATATGAAGAACGGCTGGCTTGAGTCCGCCTGATCCTTGATGTATGCGATTGCCCTCTCAGAGCACTGTTCATCGACGATTGATAGGGATGACAAATTTAACGGCGCCACTACCGTCAGGTTCTCTCCCCTCTTTGCCTCCACAAGCCCGAGCGGCTCGTCCAGCTCCCAGTTTGGATCAAAGCCGATACGCTGTCTCTGGCTATAGGAATTGAGGTGATACAATACCCCGAAGAATTCATCGAAGCCCATATTCTGAGGCTCGCTCTCGTTGATATCCCCAAGATGCCACTTGCCGAACATCGCCGTCCTGTAACCCGCATCTGACAGCACCTCTGCGAGCGTTGTCTCCTGGGGGGATAGCCCGGCCATAGCGCCTGGTTCCGTGGCCAATGTCATTCCCACTCGGATGGGCAGCCTCCCGGTCATCATCGCCGCCCTGGTCGGAGTGCACTGCGTCTCTGAGTAAAAGGACGTCAGCTTAAGGCCCTCTCTGGCCATCTGATCCAATCCGGGCGTCGGCGCGCCCAGTACGTCGCCTCCACCATAGCAGCCAGCATCCATATAGCCCATATTGTCTGCCATCATGATTATTATGTTCGGCCGGGGAGCCGGCATGACGTCCTCATGGGCAACCTGTTGAAGGCTCGAATTTTTGGACAGGGGGTTCTTCCTGTTCGTTACAGCTTCAACTCCGGTACCTTCCGATGCTGACGCCTGATTGTCACCAGTTTGAGCTGTCGAATCGCTTACCTTGAGGTCCATGGGAATTGGCGACAATCCGGTATTGCCGGAATCGAGGCTACCACTGGCAATTGATGTTAATAATATTGCTGCAATTGCCAAGATAATACCCTTATTCGTGTTTAATTCCTCCTGCCAAATAATGCATATCGATTCGATATATAGCTATACCCTCACAGCAGACGACTCATATCTGGGCCTGATTAACCTTGTGGCCCCGAAAAGACCTTTCCAATAACACACGATTCTCGACACGAATCTCAGCTTGATATCCGCTAAGAGGCCAATTCAAACAGCATGCTTCGGCTCAAGCGTATCCTCGGCTCGCTGACCGGCTCAAGCCCTGCTGATTTAGCAGCTTCAACCGTCCTCATGAATGAGGATGCAGACACATGGTATTTTGGCTCAACGATTAGCAGCCTGCCATTGGGTTTGAGCAAGGTTGTTACCTCTCTCAAGAACCTCTCCGTATCCGGCACCTCATGGACCATGTAGAAAGCCAGTGCGAAATCGACCATTTCCGAGATGCCGATCGTCTCCGGCCTGCTCTTATGAGTGACTATCCGAGATGAGAGACCCGCCCTTTCCGCCTTATCTCTCACAATTCGGAGCATCTCATCCTGGACGTCAGCCGCTATGACCCGTCCGCTCTCCCCCACGAGATTTGCGATGGCAATTGTGAATGTGCCTGGCCCGCATCCCACGTCGAGAACCGTCTGTCCGCGCTCTATGTGAGGGCTGAGGATCGATTCAGGATCATGAACAAGCCTGCGAATGGGATTGTCCAATATCGACGAAAGCCACCAGGGACATATGCCAAATAGATCGGCCATTCCATACTCCTTTCGCATGCTTGGTTGGCATCTGGATGATTTAGCTATTATGATGGATAATCGCTATCGAAACCACGACCATGGGATCGATTGCCGGACTTCTGGCGCCATCTCCCATGACGAGATGATTCCGAAAAACTCCCAACTTTTTTCCAATTGGCTGCCATTAAAGAAAGCATTTTCGTTTCAGCACTCCTCGATGCCCAGCCCCTGGAAGAAGACCGGCCAGAATGGATCTTGATCGGGGATGGACAGCCGCGTTATGCTCCCGTCACGCCGCCTCATCGTTCGGACTTTCCTATCCTCAAGGACGCTCCCGATCACCGAGGCGCTGATTCCAGCTTCATTCATCCTCCTGAGTATCTCGGGCGCGTTTTTTGGAGGTGCAGATATCAGCAGAGATCCTTCGGATATGGCAGCCGCCGAATCTATCCCGAATGCCTGGCAGACCATCTCCACCTCCTCAGGATATACGAAACGCGACTCATCGATATCCATTCCAACATCGCTGGCTTTGGCCATCTCATAAAGACCGCCAAGCACTCCGCCCTCAGTCGCGTCGTGCATGGCATGCACCCCCACCTCTGAGGCCACTGCTGCATCCCTGACCACGGTCATCTGCCTGCACAGGGACTTAGCCTTCTTTACAGCAGCAGGCGGATACCTCAGCAACAGCTCGCTTTCCCTTACCATGGCGAGGATTCCGGCTGCCTCGATTGCCGGACCCTTTGTCAGTATCACGTCGTCTCCTGGCTCTGCCCCGGCAGGAGTGATATATTCGTCCCTATTGGCCACAGCGAACACCGTTATTCCCCCGATGGTAGGAGCAGCAAAGCCGGGATAGTAGCCGGTGTGCCCGCCGATTATGGCTATCCCCAGATCCCTGGCCTCCTTGTGAATGCTGTCGACGATGGCTCTGAAATCGCTGTCCTTTGTGTCCGGGGGCATCAGAAGCGTGTAGCACATGTACCTGGGCCGCACCCCCATCACAGCCACGTCACTTGCCCCAATATGCACTGCACACCAGCCGAACATATCGTGGGAGAGGCCCGGGACCGATAGGATAGGGTCTTCTGCCACCACCAGGACCTGTCCTCCGCCGATGTCCACCACCGCAGCATCCACCCCCATCTGGGGCTTTACAAGGACCGTCTCATCCTCGCTGCCAAGTCGGTTGAGCAGGAAGGATTCGAAGGTCTCCGGATCGATCTTTCCGATCTTAGGGTGCTGCACGGTACAGCCTCGCTATCTCGCAGATCTGCCTGGCCACCTCGATCGGCTCTCTGCCGACCAGAACTGAGACAGGCTCCTTTCCAACCGCACCGGTCTCATAGAAGATCTTGGGTACCCGGCCGCCGGCAGCCTCGATCGCTGCCTTTACCTTCCATGGCATCGATGCGCCCTCAGCTGACTTCAGCTCATCCGGTTCGCCTGATCGGTCTATGCAGCTGAAGACCCACCCCTTAGACCGACAGTACCCCTCGAGCCATCCGGCCAGATGGGGATCGTTGGCGAAATCGATTCCTGCCCGAACCGATGGATCGGATTTTCCGATCTCGATTATCAGCCGTGCCATGTGGCTGGAGGCTCCAGGACGCACCTTGCCAGCCGCACTGGGCATCCCGCCTACCACGGTGATGCGCCCATCTATGCCAAGCACATCCTCCCTGCTCACCGCCCCAGCCCTGCCATAGACCAGGTTTGTCCTGACCTCCGGAATTAAGGCAGCGAAATCCCTGCACCCTTCGATCATATCGATAGCAATTGCCATGCGGCCATGCATCTCTATCTCCTCGTCCAGCTTCATCTCTCAGACACCTCCTCTCTACCTGACTCTTTCATGCAATATAATTCCGATATGCCAGCTCGGATATTTCGGTTGGTACTGATGGGCAAATCCCTAGATCCATCCTTATTTCGGCATGTGCATGCTCTGCTGCTGTATGAAACGATCCCAGTTCCAGGGCTCGTCCAGGACCTTGACCTCCACTGCCCCGACTCCTGGCAGCCCCTCCACCCGCCGCCTCACCTGCTCGGTGAGGTGGTCCACGAGAGGGCAGGCCTGCGAGGTCAGGACCATGTCAACCTCCACCCTTTCGCCATCCACGATTATTTCCTTGATCAGACCCAGGTCCACGATATCGATTCCAACCTCCGGATCGAGAACGTCCTTCAGCGCTCCCCTGATCACCTCTTCTAGGGCGATGTCTGCCTTCAGCTTCTCGGATTTGGGCCTGGGCAGAGATCTCTCCAAAAGTCGGATCTTCTCCTCAAACCTGTTCTGACGGTCCAGCAACCTGCTGACCACTCGCAACATGGGATCTGGAAGCGCACCATAGTCCAGGTCTGTGCCGGCAGAAATGCATTCCGGCTCTGCTATCCGGCCAGGCACACCCACGACCGTGGCGCCGGCAGGAACCGGCCTGACCACCACCGATCCAGCCCCTATCCTGGCTCCCTTTCCAACCGTTATCGGGCCAAGCACTATAGCCCCGCTGCCGATGACCACGCCATCCTCGATGGTCGGGTGCCGCTTCCTCTTCTCAAGGCTTGTTCCTCCCAAGACCGCACCCATATACATCAATACATCATCTCCCACCTCCGCCGTCTCCCCGATGACAACCCCCATTCCGTGGTCTATGAAGAACCTGCGCCCGATCGTTGCTCCCGGATGGATCTCCACCCCTGTCAGAAACCGGCCAAGATGCGACGTTAAGCGTGCGAGGAAGAAGAGCCTGTGCCTCCAGAGGATGTGGGATATCCGGTGCATCCAGATAGCATGCAGGCCCGGATAACAGGTTACAACCTCGAGCAAGGACCTGGCAGCCGGGTCCTTGGCGAAGACCGTCTTGATGTCCTCTCGGATTCTCATGGCGCAACCACCAGCTCAGAGATCGAACAGCTCGGTGCTCAGATATCGCTCTCCGGTATCGGGAAGCATAACCACGATGAGCTTGCCCTTGCTCTTTGGCCTGGCAGCCACCTGAAGAGCGGCCCAGGCTGCTGCTCCTGAGGAGATGCCTGCCAAGATGCCCTCGTCCCTGGCCAGCTGGCGCGCGGTCTGGATAGCATCGTCATACTTAACCCTGATTATCTCGTCCAGAAGCTCAGGCCGAAGAACGTCAGGGACAAACCCGGCGCCGAGACCCTGGATCCGGTGCGGCCCCGGCTGGCCTCCGGAAAGCACCGGAGAGTCCTCTGGCTCCACAGCCACCGCACGAAATCCGGGTTTCCTGGACCGGATGGCCTCCGAGATGCCGGTGATGGTCCCGCCGGTACCGACTCCTGCCACCACCATATCGACCTTGCCATCAGTGTCCTGCCATATCTCCTCAGCCGTGGTCCGTCGATGCGTCTGGGGATTGGCTGGATTTCGAAACTGCTGCGGGATATAGTAATATCGGGAATCGGCTGCGATCATCCGCTCAGCTTCATCGACTGCCCCCGCCATCCCAAGGCTTCCAGGCGTCAGAACCAGATTCGCCCCCAGGGCTCTCAGGAGCTTGCGACGCTCAATCGACATGGTCTCTGGCATGACCAGAGTCAAACGGCGGCCCCGTACGGCAGCCACGAAGGCCAGGGCAATGCCTGTATTGCCGCTGGTCGGCTCCAGAATAACGGTATCCTCCTTGATGCTGCCTGCCCTCTCTGCGGCGTCTATCATGGCAACACCGATACGGTCCTTCACGCTGCCCAGCGGATTGAAGGACTCTATCTTGGCGAGGACTGTCGCCTCCAGGCCGCAGGTCATCCGATTGAGCCTGACCAGAGGGGTATGGCCCACCGTCTCGGTAAGATCCCCATAGATCCTCATAATCTGCCCATCTCCGCTCTGAGAGATATTACACGGTTCATCACAGATATGTCCATGCCACAGACGAACGCGTGTTCACAATCGTTAATAAGATCTCGATATATAAATGTTGGGAACGGGGACATGCAGAGCAGCGGGAACCGCGAAAGATGTGGACCGTTTCACCAATGGGCATCCCGTACAGAGGGCCGGGCAGCATGCATTTCTTTTCAAGGGCCTGATAAGACTCGTCGATGAATGCACGTGCGTCTGGCCGCCAGTCGAGATCAAAGTCCCTTTTGAGTGCCCCTCAAATCCGCCTGGCGCTGTTTGCCTGCATGAATATCTTTATAAAAGGCTATTCACAATTGTGAACAAGACTGGCGCAAGCGGGCACCTCCCTGAAGCGAAGAGGTCCCCAGAAGTACAGTGCGGCCGGCGCGGCTGACCGGAGATTTGCTGGCCAAACAGCCATTGGACCCCAATCCGGCCGCCGATTTCGGAGGAAGCAAGAAGTGAGCAAGTCCAGAAGAGATCTGCAGATCCATAAGACATACGAGGCACTATTTGCCCTCGAAGATCTCCGTGAGGTGTTCAGGCAGTCCCTGCCTACAGGCCTTGACAAGGAGCAGGAGAATAGCATTTCTGAGACCCTGGCCCGGCTCAAGGGCATCATAGGAGACCTGGAGAGAGGAGAGGGCAGGCTGAACGAAAACAAGATCGGCCGGCTCGAACCCAGGACCAGGGAGGAGGAGTTCATCAACATCCATCCAATTCAGGCAGCTGGACGCCTGACCCCCGAGGCCCGCAAGGCCATGATATCTTATGGGGATGGCTACTCGGCATGCGACTTTTGCCGAAAGCCCTTCCGACTGGACAAGATCTCCAGGCCGCCGATCGAGGAGTTCCACCAGGAGCTGGCCAGGTTCGTGAATATGGACGAGGCAAGGGTAGTTCCAGGCGCCCGCCGGGGCTTTCAGGCAGTGACCCAGTCAATACTGAAAAGCGGCGACAGCGTGATAGTCTCATCTCTGGCCCATTACACCGAATTCCTGGCAGTTGAGGTTGCAGGAGGGGTGGTGAAGGAGGTAGACCTTGATGAGAACAACCTGATCACAGCCGAGGCAACGGCTCAGAAGATAGAGGAGGTCAGGGAAGAGACAGGAACGCTTCCTGCGCTCGTGATGATAGACCACTTCGACTACCAGTTCGCCAATGAGCATGACGTTTACGAAATCGCCAGGGTGGCCCATGAGTACGGTGTACCCATCCTCTATAACGGCGCTTATACCGTCGGGATAAAGCCGGTGGACGGCAAGAAGATCGGTGCGGACTTCATCGTCGGTTCCGGTCACAAAAGCATGGCCTCCGCAGCCCCGTCAGGCCTGCTTGCCACAACCGACGAATGGGCACCGATAGTCTTTAAGACCACCCAGATGACCGGCGACCTGACAAAGAGACTGTTCGGGATCAAGGAGGTCCAGAACATGGGCTGCACCCTGATGGGAGCCACCCTGCTCTCCATGATGGCATCATTTCCAAGGGTGAAGGAGAGGACCGGCCAGTGGGAAGAGGAGGTGCGAAAATCCAACTACCTGCTGGAGCAGTTCCTGCGAGTCGAAGGTTCGAGGGTCCAAAGCGAGTGGCCAAGGAAGCATACTCTCAGCAAGGTGGACACGTCCGACAGCTTCGACCTGGTTGCCAAGAAGCATAAGCGTCGAGGCTTCTTTTTCAGCGACGAGCTGAAGGAGCGCGGAATAGTCGGGGAATTCGCCGGAGCCACACGCACCTGGAAGCTGAATAGCTATGGCCTGACCTGGGATCAGATAAGGCATACAGCAGAATCGTTTCTGGATATCGCCGCCAAATACGGACTGAATGTCGCCTGAAAAGAGGTGATCTAAGTGAGCAACGAGAAGTGGGGCGAGGCAACGCTGGGCGTTCATGCCGGCCAGGAGGAGCCAGACGCCGCCACAGGGGCCAGGGCTGTGCCCATCTATCAGACCTCCTCCTATGTGTTCAAGAGCTCAGAGCATGCCGCAAATCTCTTCGCCTTAAAGGAGATCGGCAACATCTATTCAAGGATTATGAACCCGACTAACGACGCTTTCGAGAAGCGCGTTGCGGCGCTTGAAGGCGGATCGGGTGCTCTGGCCGTCTCTTCTGGCATGTCTGCCATCTCTTTAGCCCTGCTGGCCATAACGCAGGTTGGAGACGAGATAGTCTCCTCAAAAAACCTGTACGGCGGGACGTACGAGCTGTTCCATTATACCATGCCGAGACTTGGCCGCAGGGTGAGGTTCGTGGACCTTTCCAGGCCAGATGAGCTTGGCCAGGCGATAAGCGAGAAGACGCGGGCTGTCTATGCAGAGAGCATCGGCAATCCCAGGCTTGATGTGGTCGACTTTCAGTCAGTGGCCGATGCAGCTCACGAGTCGCAGATCCCGTTCGTGGTCGACAATACCGTGTCAATTGGCCTTGTCAGGCCGATAGACCACGGTGCGGACATCGTAGCATCATCTGCGACCAAGTTCATCAACGGGCATGGCAACTCAATAGGCGGGATAATAATCGACTCGGGGAAGTTCGACTGGTCTGGAGGCAAGTTCCCGGAGTTCACCGAACCCGATCCCGGCTATCACGGCCTCAAGTACTGGGATGCATTCGGAGACATCCCTGGCATTGGGAATGCGGCATTCGTATTCAAGGTGAGACTGCAGCTTTTGCGCGATCTTGGGCCATGCCTGAGCCCGTTCAACGCATTCCTATTCCTGCAGGGTCTTGAGACGCTGGCCCTAAGAATGGAGAAGCATTGCCAAAACGCCCTGGCGGTGGCCGAGCACCTGGAGGACCATCCAGGCGTTGCCTGGGTCAACTATCCGGGACTTCGCAGCCATCCCAGCCACAGCCTTGCCCAGAGATACCTGAAAGGCAGGGGCGGCGCCATCCTGGGTTTCGGCATCAGAGGGGGTCTAAATGACGCAAAGAGGTTCATCGATTCGCTGGAGCTATTCTCACATCTGGCAAATATCGGCGACTCGAAGAGCCTGGTCATACATCCGGCATCAACCACGCATCAGCAGCTCACATCGGAGGAGCAGGCGGCCGCCGGTGTGACTCCAGACTTCATCAGGCTATCAATCGGGATAGAAGATGCAGACGACATCATAGCAGATCTGGATCAGGCGCTGAGAAGGGCGGTGCCATGAAGAGGGAATCGGCGGGACTGGCAAATACCCAATGCTTCCGCACGGAGGAAGATGTGCTCCTCGAGCATGGGGACCGGCTGGGCGAGGTCGTTGTTGCCTACGAGACTTACGGCAAGCTCAACAGGGACAGAAGCAATGCAGTCCTGGTCTGCCACGCCCTCTCCGGGGATGCCCATGCAGGTGGATGGCACAAGGGACAGGAGAAGCCGGGATGGTGGGACATCATAATAGGCCCGGGCAAGGCCCTGGATACGGATAGACTCTTTGTCATCTGCTCGAATGTGCTTGGCGGTTGCAAGGGCACAACCGGCCCTTCATCTATCAAGCCTGGGACCGGAAAGCCATACGGCCTGGAGTTTCCAATTATCACCATCAAGGACATGGTGGATGTCCAAAGGAGGCTTGTGGATTCTCTGGGCATTCGCCAGCTCTTCGCGGTTGTTGGCGGCTCTTTCGGCGGCATGCAGGTGCTGCAGTGGACGGTCTCTTATCCGGATATGGTTCGCCTCGCAGTCCCAATCGCCACGAGCGCACGCTCTTCGCCCCAGCAGATAGCTTTCAACGAGGTGGGCCGCAGAGCCATAACATCCGACCTAGACTGGAACGGCGGAGATTATTATGGACGAAATACGCCTGCTCGCGGCCTCTCACTGGCAAGGATGATCGGGCATATAACATACCTGAGCGACGAGTCGATGCATCAGAAGTTCGGCCGCAGACTTCAGGACAAGGTGGAGTACGGCTTTGACCTATCCTCATCAGATTTCCAGGTGGAAAGCTACCTGCGTTACCATGGAGATGCCTTTGTCAAGAGGTTTGATGCAAATTCGTACCTCTATATCACAAAAGCGATAGATTACTTCGACCTGACCAGAAAGGGAACGCTATCTCTTGCCGAGGCCTTCCGGGGAGTCAGCGCAAGGTTCCTGGTGATATCCATCAGCTCCGACTGGCTATATCCGTCCTACCAGTCAGAAGAGATCGTCGGAGCGCTGATCACCAACGATATCGACGTCCGCCACTGCGAGATCGGCTCGAATTGGGGTCACGATGCATTTCTCCTGGAGTCCGGGCAGATGAACTACGCTATTGGCAACTTCCTGACACCTGCATCTGTAGGCGATGTGATGGTAAAGGACGTGGTTACAATAAGCCTGGGAGCCGGGGTTGAGGATGCAGCCGGAATCATGATGAAGAGCGGTGTGACTCATCTGCCTGTGATAGCCGGCGACAAAGCGCTATCCGGAATCGTCACTGCATGGGATATATCCAAGGCTGTTGCCATGAAATACAGCAGGCTGGAGGAGATCATGACCCGAAATGTGGTAACTGCCAGGCAAGAAGACCCAATTGAGCGCGCTGCTGGGGATATGAACAGGCATAATATCTCTGCTCTGCCGGTAGTCGACGAGTCCGGCAAGGTCGTCGGCATGATAACCAGCGATGGTGTCAGCAGGCTTGTGGGAATGTGCAGATGAGGCTGCCCTCGGCAGGCCTGTCGTCAAAAATCCCCGCCCAAGGAGGTTGGGCGCTCATGAAAGGAGCTGGGAGGCGAAAAGGGATCTCCCGGCATTCCTCCCCAGACTATTCCACGCTTAAGGCCTCGTTTGGGCAGGCCCTGACGCATTTGCCGCAGCCTGTGCACTTCTCCTCATCCACGACTGCAACTTTATCCTCGCTTAAGGAGATGGCCCCAAAAGGACACCTCTCGATACAGGCCTCGCAGCCGGTGCACTTGTCGTCATCTACCACTGCGGGCATCAATTTGGCCACGGCGAAAGCAGTGCCCGCCAAAAGGCAGAGGACTGCAAAGGCCGCAAATAACCTCAGGTGCTTCATCTCATGAACTCCAATCAGTCTATTTTGATCAATCTATTTGATCGGTCTATCGCTCTTGAGGATCTTGGATCTGGCGATCTCTCGGGAGGTCTCTCCTGAAAACCATCTTTTTTTAGGAACGATAGATAAGGTGTAGGGCGAACGAACCGATGGATGACGGCATATCAGAGAGCAAGAAGCCGTCTATGAACGTTCATATCTCGATTTCTATCGACAAAAAGGTTCTAAAAATCATTCCCAGCCCTCTTCCAGAAGTTATAGTCTAGAACCTAATAAACAGAACTAATCTTCTCCTCAAGAAATCTCTCAATCCAGCTCTTAGCAAAGCTAAGGCTAGATGCATGCTCCAAAAACCGCTCTGAGATAATCTGCCTAATGTGTT
>Ga0208940_1000136_pt1 | contig 96832 bp, 82 predicted proteins | sample AD_JPNNA6_MetaG_FD_184445 | JGI IMG/M metagenome (GOLD analysis project Ga0208940, IMG submission 184445) | Active sludge microbial communities of municipal wastewater-treating anaerobic digesters from Japan - AD_JPNNA6_MetaG (SPAdes) (version 2) | ecosystem: Engineered > Bioreactor > Anaerobic... | reverse complement strand
GCAACATCTGACACGCTCCGATTTTCAGGCGGCAATACCTTTCTTAAAACCGACTCCTTCATGCGTTTGCTGTATTTCATAGCTCTCTCCTGAATTTTTCAGGGGTCAACTATGTTGACACAAGAGAAAGAGGTTCCAATCGTTCTTTAAAAGTTAATTTACCCTTCTGCCTGCTATTTTGATTTCTTTTATTGTTTTCATCCAAAGCAAGGCCGAGTTTTTGTATCGTAGTTACAATAACTTTATCTGTGTAAGACTCTGATAACAGTCGTTGCACCAATTTTTCAGTATTTGTATTCTCTTCAACACAACCTTCCTGAAATTTATTGAACTCCTCTCGTGTTTGCCTGTCCAGGTCTTTACGGTCAACAACGAACAGGCATTTTTCTATATCAGGATTATCTTTCAAGAGTGTTGATGCTTTAAAGGATGTGAGTGTTTTTCCTGATCCAGTTGTATGCCAGATATAGCCATTACCCCGATTTTGATGAATACAATCAACAATTGCTTTAACGGCATATATCTGGTATGGCCGCATTATCATCAACTTTTGTTCGCTGACAACTAATACCATATAACGACTTATCAAATATCCCAGAGTACACTTTGATAAAAATGCTTCTGCGAAGTCGTGCAGATGAGCAATTTTCTTGTTGCCTTCATCTGCCAGCTGATATATCGGTAAAAAACGCTCATCAGCATTAAAGCTGAAATGGTCTTTATGATTATTGGAAAAGTAATAGGTGTTGCTCTCATTGCTGACAATAAAAAGCTGCATAAAACATAGCAAAGAATTAGTATAACCATTGCCTGGGTCATTTTTATATTCTACAATTTGCTCCATGGCACGTTTAGGAGTTATTTGCAGTGTCTTTAATTCAATTTGAACTACTGGTACGCCATTTATCAAAATTATAACGTCATAGCGGTGATGGCTATATTCAGTATTTATTTTCAATTGATTGATAACTTCATATTCATTTTTACACCAATCTTTAATATTTACCAAGGAATATTGAAGCGGAGTGCCATCCTCACGTTGAAATGTGTTTATTTCACGCAATGTTTTTGCAGAAGTAAATACATCAGATGTAATAATTCCGTCACGTAAACGTGAAAACTCTGAGTCACTTAGTTTTACTTTATTGAGTTTTTGAAAATGTTCTCTAAAATTATTTTCAAGCGTAGCTTTATCTCGAATATCATCGCGGTATGTGTATTTTAAGTCTTTAAGTTTATTTATTAAAGCTTCTTCAATTTGTTTTTCAGATGCCATTCACATTTACCTTTCAATAATTCTTTTTATAACGAGGCCACTGAAGGACTTTCTTTGACCCCAATATTCCAAGTAGTTGTCCATTCATAAATAACGTATAATCAGCCAGGCTATTATACGAGTATCCCGCTCACACTCAGTCATATATGAACCATATGTCTTTATGAAAGATTATTGTTGATGCGTTGGATATAATTTGATTTAAAATAAAAATAATCAATAAATATTTATTGTATTTTTAACGGATAGTTGATTTTCTTGAATATGAGTGGGGTAGTATAAATAATTAGAAAAAATAATCTGATTGATTCGATTCTCTATCAATATAACAAAAAGATTGTGGGGCAATAAATCCAGGCATAATACTTGTTGGTTCTAAAGGCTCATCAAAAAGATGTAGTTTGCCAATTCTTATTGCATAACCATAGTTACGATCAGTAAAATACTCGAAGAAGGAGGATTTACTTATTCCACTTAATTCGCGGCATTTTGACCATATTTTTTTGGGATGATCATTTATAACTTCTTCTATATGGAAATATCCAATTATTTTTTTTATTGGGGAGGTCGCATAAATAACAACAATTTCTTCATCAAGATTAAAAATAGTTTTTCTAAACTCATATTTCTTTTGCCCACTAATAATTTTTTCAACGTATTTTGGTTTAATGGATAGTAAAACCATTATCTAATTTTCCTATTTTTTTAATTATCATATATTTTTCATGTTCAATTTCAACAATTGATTGCGGGGCACCTCGTAAAATATTGTTGTTTAATAAGTCCTTCAGAAGAATTAGTGCTCTAAAATAACAATGCCACCGAAAAATAATTATCAAAGTTTTATTCTTTGAAATTTCTGTTATTTCTTTATCAGAATATACAGACCGTTTGCCAACATATTTCAATATTTCATTTGCATCCTGTACATCAGTATAAATATTCTCAACAATTCCAACTGAAGTCAATCCTTTCTTTGATCCTGACATGTAAAAAATAATAATATCCCCTGTTTTTATCCTTTTAGTCTTGGAATGGCATATATAGGCTTTTTTTATCGTATTAGCTTCAGTTAAAAGAAGATAATCATAAAAAAGGAGGGGCGCATTTTCATCATGAGTTTGAAATAATCTATCATGATAAATTGCTCTTATTGGAATAATGAATTTATTTACTTTATCACCATCATAATATGTCGGGTAAAATATTTTCGATATGTCAATAGGATCAAGGGATGCTGTATTAGTTTTGAGTTTTTTAATATATATGTCTTCCCCTTTTTCTTTTTTTGCCACCTGTATGAATCCAAATTCTTCAATCAAAATGACCAAAGGATCATTTGGGGTTGTAAAATGAGTTAAATATATCTCATCAACATTCTTTTTTATTGCATACTCAATTGACATCTTAATAAATAGTTCACCAATTTTATAACCCGAAAATGTTACTTTAAATGTAGAAATTTTAATTCTCTTTTTTTTGGATATATTCCCTCCATGATATATAATAGGTTCATCTTCATCTTTTAAAAGTAAAAAGGCACCAATTTTATCTTTATTATAATACACCCAAGCTTTGGCGCCATCTTTTGATTTTCTTTTAAACCAATCTATAAATTCAGGATAATCTGATTTTAGAGAATCAAAAAAATCATCATCCAGATTGATATTGTGTAATGGTGTTTCAGTTAGGGCAGGAGAAGCTGTAATAAGATTTACTTCAGGATATAACTTCTGAAAATATTCTAATGCTTCATCAATTTTCAATATACGGTCGGATATTTGTAATCTTGCGGCTTTATCGTGTATTTTATTATCATTCGAAATGAATAAATCGACAGCATCTTTATAGATAGAAAAAATTAAATGATCATCAATATTATCATTTTCATTTGTAGTTTTTTGAATTACTTTTCTAAAATTTACATCTGAATCCGGGTCTGGTGGGGAATCCAATTCAAGATATGTAGAATATTTTGATAATGTTATTCGTTTTCGTTCAACATTATTATCATTTGAAATATCTTTATAAGATAATGGGTGAACAACAATTGGAATATTGTTTTTTTCAATTATTTTAAAAAGGTGTTGTATATCATCTGACAGTGTGTTAGAATCTTCACGATATATAAGAATATTCGTGTCAATTAAAATTCTCATAATAATTTATTGCATTTGAAGGAGGTTTATTTATATTATCGGATATAAAACATTTTTTAAGCCGCAAAAATTGTTGTATGATAACATCAGAAAGTTTTTGGGATCATCATATGCTTGAGTTTGTGGATATTATTGAGGATTTGTTGAAAAATTGAATAGTTATTTTGTAAATATATCTTCCAATGTTAGCTGATCATGAATATACATATCCGCAGTGATTGAAGTCGAGCTATGACCCACGTAATTACTGACAGCCTTTAATGACTTATTTCTCACTAATAACATATTTGTGCAAAAAGAATGTCTCAAAGTATGAGGTGATATACTTTTCCCTAATGCCTTTTCTCCAGTTTTCTTTAATTCACGCCACAAATAACACCGAGAAAATGGTGTATGATTATAAGTCTCAAATAAATAACATTTCCCCTTAAATTCTTTTCTTACCTCTTCAAATAGTTCTCTGGTAATAAAAACCCGTCTTTGTTTTGTCCCTTTCCCGATTATGTCAATAAACACTGTCCCATTATCGCCTTTGCAGTTTGATAGTTTAATTCCAATCAGTTCTGAAACCCGAAGACCTGTGACAGATAATATATGAACTATCAATGCTAATCGAGATGATAAAGCATTTTTAAGTGTTTCAATTTCAGATGGTGATAAGACTTTTTCCTGATATATCTTTTTATCAGTGGTCCCAACTTTAATTGCATTGAAGCTAATATCCAAGGCAGCCAGGAACATGACATCACGGGATTGTTTCCCAAATGATTTCTTTACTGATTTCTTCAAGGCGGCTTTGATACAGGCAACGGTTGATGGCTTGAAATGTTTCTTTGCTTCTTTGAGATAGTCTTTTATTATATCAAATGTTACTGGTTTATGATCAAGGAACTCATTGAATTGTTTGATATAGACATTATAGAGAGGGTTATCAACCAATTCCAGTTTATATTTTGGTGTCAATTCTACTTGGTAATTCATGAGCAGAATATACCAAAAAGGAAATTAAGTGAACACTGGAAAGATTGACCCAGGATGGAAAAAGTGCAGTACACAAAAGAGCTATTAAGTGATCTTATCGCAAAGTTTTATAGACACGGGAAGGGGGGGTGTTTAATATTATATTTGATTGGGTGTATCTATCAAATATGTTAAAGCTGTTTGGCGTTTACGATTATCAATTTGTTTTACAGCTAAGGACAGGGCTTTTCGGCTCCCCACAAAGACACACAGCAGTTTTGCTCGCGTAAGTCCAGTATATATCAAGTTCCTGAAAAGCATTTTGTAATGTTGAGTTGTAATAGGAATTATAACTGCATCAAATTCGCTCCCTTGTGATTTATGGATCGTGATCCCATAAGCCAGGGATATTTCAGTTAAATCATCTCTTTCGTATTTAATAGGTGCTTGCTTTCCGAATTGTATTATGCAGTAATAGTTTTCAAGGTCGATATATTTGATTCGCCCTATATCGCCATTGAATACGCCCAAATCATAATTATTTCGAGTTTGAATAACTCGGTCACCTTCACGGAATATTCGTTCACCAACCTGTATCTGCTTTTTCCCTTGAGTCTCCGGATTGACTGCATTTTGAATAACCATGTTGAGATTAAGGGTGCCAAGTGAGCCTCTTACCTGAGGCGTGAGTACTTGGACTTCAATGTCCTTGCCGAAATATTCAGGGATTGTTTTAGTGATAAGCCGTAGGACTACATCCAAACAAGTCATTCCATAGTATAGTGCCGACCATGGATGAACTTTCTTGATAATTGATTTTAATTCTTCGACAATTCCTTCTGCTTTGCTAACTGTTTGAAGATCAATATGTTTAAACTTGTTAGGTATAACGAAAATTGGTGCCCGGATTTCATATTCATCTTTAAATTCTTGTACTAAAAGGTTTTCTATCACTAAATCATCATTATATCGACGCATCACCCCCGTGATTTTATCATCGGTTTGGATTAAATGTTCTTCTCCGGTCTCTATTGTTTTCTTTATTGCAGTCTTCGCTTTATAAAGAAAATGTAATTGTTCCTGCGTTGCCTCTTCAGCGTCTATAAAAAGACATCCCACTTTTTCCTTCCAAAGTTGTGGTTGATAAAAAGGCGATTCAATTTTTGGAACTTCACCTTTATTGATTTGGTGGGCATAACGAATGATCATAGATTCTTCCGCTTGCCTGAATACCTTGGTTAATCTGTAACTTGGCACACAGTTTGTCTGTAAGAGATCAGAGAGGACATTGCCAGCACCGACTGCTGGCAATTGATCTGGATCACCAATAAATAGGATTTGAGCATGAGAAGGAACAGCTTCCAATAGTGCGGCTGTAAGGTTAATGTCAATCATTGAGCACTCGTCAACGATTAGAAAATCGAGAATAAGCGGGTCATCCTCGCATTTTTTAAATCCGTTTTTGTCAGGTGCCCATTCAAGGAGACGGTGAATGGTTTTGGCTTCAAACCCAATTACCTCACTCATGCGCTGTGCGGCTCGTCCTGTAGGTGCAGTGAGAACAACCCTCTTTTGCATTACCTGAAGTAAATTAACTAAAACCTTTGTGGCTGTAGTCTTTCCGCAGCCTGGCCCGCCTGTCAGAATTGAAAATTTATCCCCTGCTATGCCTATAATGGACGATTGTTGTTCATCTGATAATATGATAGCTTGCTTTTTAGAATATCGTTCAACCCAGGATTTAATTCGATCCAAATCAACATTTATTGATTGCATGGTCCATTGTTTCAATATTGTTGCAACATATTGTTCATCAAAGAAGAGTGAGTTGGAATAGTAAGCAGTGGCTTTGTTTCCTGTTTCATCAGGAAGTATTCGCTTTTTTATTTCATTTGCCTGAAGAAGAGAAGATAAAAGTAGCTTTATCTTTTCAGGTGTGCTACTTTCCAGAAGTTCCAGCGTGTTTGTTATAATCTGATCCTCGGTTAAGTAACAGTGACCTTCTTCACGGGATGATGCCAATACATACTTGATGCCAGCCTCAACCCTTGGTTCGCCATCGCGTTCAAATCCCATGCTAAGAGCAATTTTATCTGCTGAAAAAAAGCCAATGCCATAAACATCTTTGGCTAATTGATATGGATTTCTTGAAACAATACTTATTGCGCTATTACCATATGTTTTGAAGATTTTAACAGCGAATAGCGTACTGATGCCGTGACCTTGGAGAAATATCATAACATCGCGAATAGCTTTGTGCTCTTGCCAGGAGTTCTTAATGTCCAGGAGCTTCTTTTCCGCAATACCTGGTACTTTCATCAAATCATCGATGTTCTCTTCAAAAACCTGAAGGGTTTGATCTTTGAAAAATTTCACGATTTTGGTGGCAGTTTTCGGGCCAACACCTTTTATCAATCCTGAACCAAGATATTTTTCAAGTGCAGCACTGGTGGATGGCTTCTTCTCAATTGCACGTATCGCTTTGAATTGATCACCATATTTTGGATTATTGTTCCATGTGCCCCAAAATTCCATTGAGCTTCCGGCGAATACTTTTGCCTGATGAATGACAACTGTCGCAAGTTTGTGTGGTTCATTGAAAGGAGATACCTTTAAAACAGACCAACCGTTATCGGGGTTGTGAAATGTTACCCGTTCGACAATTCCTGACAGGCGAATGAGATTTTCATCGTTCATAGTAATTCAATTATCATGGATTCTATGTGTGGATAAAACGGAGTCAATTGTTTTTTTAAAATTCAATGTGGTTGGCGGCAATTATCCAAAGAGGATGTATATGAGAAGATGTGCGATTTATAATTCAATCTTCATGATATTCCATCCAAGGAAATTTATCCTTCAATTCATTTCTCCTTTCCAGAGGAATATCTTCTGATGGATCATAGATTGTGAGCTTGAAATTAAAGTCAATATATGGGCCTAATAATATTATGAGTTCATCAATTGTAAATTTCTTGCCGTCGATTGAAAAGGTTATGTTCCCTTCTTCATTTTCTTCTTCGATTCTTCCAATAACTGTGTTGTCGTCCTCGTTCACAAAATGAATGCGCTCATTGCGATCATATTCTATAGATTTGCGCCCCAAGCCTCTTTTCATCCTGCCATATAATTGTTTAAAGGCTTCTAATGAATCAGTTTCGGGAGGAAGTAAAATATTAAATTTATACCCATATGATTTCGGCTTATTGTTCTTCATTATTTCTATTGCTTCCATCTCCAACCCGGCAGTTAGGCGAGTAATGATATGAAATGTGTGCAATTTTCCATCTGCATCTTTTAGGCTTATTGGCTTAAAATCAGAAAATGGTTTTTCAATTCCCCATAATTCGGCCATTCTTTCGTTATAGCAATCAGGACATAGCCGTTCTGTTTTATTCACCATATCAACCAATTCGGTTAATCCAATAGGGGCACTTCTTTTGCAGGATTCACATATATCCATTGCGATCTTCTCTTGAAAAATCATTTAACGACATTCAGAATTTCATCAATGCTTAATTCTATTGATGTTCCTTTTGCTAATGGGAAATGAGATGGTAGTTCAGTTAAAATATTTCCCCATATGGTTTCACCATCGATAAATTCTATTTCAAGATCGATATAGCCGCCATCAGCCCGAAATACTTTGCCTCTCGATACCAGGAAGAAAACTCTTATAGTAACGATATCCCCTGTTTTGATGCTGCTGAGGTTAATTTCATCATCATACTTTGGGAATTCTTCCGGATAGAATCCTTTTATCTTTGATTTCTTCTTCGAGAAGATATGGAATCCATCTTCTTTGAGATCAGCATGATATTCGGTAAATAAATTATTGTTTTGAATTTTGTTTATGGCCATGAGATTGTCTTTTATAAAAATATTATTTGAGTTTCCATAAGCCAACTCGGAGTGAAACATATCTATAACCATTCAATACTTTTATTTTTTCATTTTCATAAATTGATCGAAAATAGGGTTTATCAAGATCATGATATTTAAAATAGCTGGCTTCTTTTGAGTTTAAAATATTATCGTAATATTTTTCTTTTTCATTATCATCAATTTTATCGAAAACAAATGACGCGAAGACTAATCCATATATTTCATTTGTATGTGATTGAAGTTTAATTGAATAACTACCGTGAGTTTTTCTATTATAACTACCAATTTGAGATTTAAGACTCTTAAGGGTAGTATTTATTTCATCGGTAGCAGGTTCTTTATCAACTCTATGCCAATTTCGTAAGTATTTCGCTTCAATAAGTCCAGTGATTATCCTTTCGAACAATTTTCCAGAAAAGATAGCAATATCAACTTTATGTTCTCCTGATTTTCCAATATTTGTCATCGGAAATCTTTTGCCATTAGATTTAACATGAATATGATAAATAAATTCCTTCACCAGATAATCTTCAAGGCGGCCTACCAGTTGAAGTAAGCATATCTTTTTCCGGTTTTGATATAAGTAATCAACAAAGCTATAATAGAGAGATGTTATTCCATAAATATTATTGCCCAAAATCATACCTCATGATTACTTGCTATGATACTATTCGTATAGAAGGCCATCTTGATATAATTTGTGTACCTGGAATAATGTTCTCTCAATATCTCTTGCTTTTACTTTGAATTTTTTAGCAAAGTATTGAATTATTTTTAAATAACGATACCATTCTTGAAATGAAAAATTCAATCCCTTTGGGTTCGTTTTTACCGTTCCAATTTTATACAAAAGTTGCCACACTCTTATGTCAATAACACCATATCTTATGGGATTTGTTAGCATCAAGATTGCCGATGCCATTGGAATACTAACTCCTTTTAGCTCCCTCAATAATTCAATTTTCTCTTTTTCATAATTTGTATCAAATACTTTACTGGTTATTTTTTTAATCGTCGGGCTGGTATTAGATTTTATATGACGAATAGCGCGTGGTGATTTCCATTGGCAAATTTTTATTAACTCATCTTTCGTTAAAAAGCCTCGCTTTTTTGCGACGGATAATTCTTTAATCAGTTCTGCTGTTTGTTCATATTCATCCTTTGATAAATGTTTTATAATAAGTGGCTCTAATTTATCAAATGGAATGTCTTTAGTCCCCATATGTTATAACCCCCAAATGAATTATCCATAGAGATTATACTAAAAACATGGCAGTGAAAAATATCAACTCATATTTCACATCTTCCCCATTTCCTTGAACGAACAATAACCCTTACCGCCAATGATTAAGAAATCCAATACCCCAATCCCCACTATCTTTCCGGCCTCTTTTAATCGTTCGCAAGTTAGTTCATCTTCCTTTGATGGATTCAATGATCCAGAAGGATGATTATGAACTAATATGATTGCTGTGGCATTGCTTAATATCGCGGCTTTAAATACTTCACGAGGATGGACGATTGATTCATTCACTGTTCCAATAGTGCATATATGATACCCAACAACCTGGTTCTGAGAATCCAAGCAGAAGACGATGAATATTTCCTGGGTTTGGTTCTTCAATATCTTATGCGATATTTCTATAACTGCGCTGGGGGAGTCTACTTTATAGATTTTATACTTATGAGTCTTATAGCGTATTTTCATCTCCCGGATAATCATAGAACTTTTATCAATACTCTTCTGGAAATAGTATTGTTGTGGCGGATCTGTCAGCCTCAGTGATGATCCAGATTTTATATAATTCTTGAATATATGCGGAGAAGATCCTTGTCCCTTCGAGTAATGCATGCTCATTGGCTTGTTTATCATCGAGGGTTAGATCACCCCAATCTTTAGCGCAGTGTCGTTGGATTGATTTGAGGACGAAGGCGGCAAAGACAACATCTTCGGCGATCTTATCATTAACACCTCTTGTTAAATATATCTTACCTATTGGGAATAAAGGTTTGAGCATTGGATGACCTCGGTAATAAATGATTGGCGTGGGGATGAACCCCACGCTATGTAAGTGTAACAAATAACGAGAGTTATGCTTATCGTACATCAATAATTCGGATATTCGGGAAATTGTGGGGTTGATAGAAACTTATAGGGTACTTATAGAAGCGACTCCAGGATGCATAGGAACGCTTCAGGAGCATCGGGGAATGAGCAGGATAGGTTGATATTGGTGGGGAGGAAGTTGACAGGAGGGGGAGGGTGTTAATATAAAAAAAAGGCATGGAACTTATGCTCCATGCCTAAAATAAATTAAGGAGATGAGTGAGGACAGGCCAAAGAAATGCTGCCTGCCGTTTTTCGCATTCAAACTAATCGCAAATAATCTGTTGTTTCTTTGTGCCTGATTTAATTGCGTCTAAATGGTTCCTGACAACTTCCGCGAAAATTTCTTTTGCAGATTCTGTCCCAGGTTCGGGTATAAATTCTTGAAATTTAAAAGATCCGGTTTCTTTGTTATAAATAATTCGGATCATTCCTGATGGCCCTGTAGGGCCGATTTCAGAATACCATGAAAATATAATCCCCTGCAATTTGTCCTTGAGCGTAATTGCCATTTTAAATACATACGGATAGGGCCCCTTATGCTGGGAATTTGAATCGGGTAATAATTCAAGAAATTCTACCGCGTCATCAAGAATAACAATGCAATAATTACGAACCTTATAGGGCAGTGTATGATCCCATGCTTTTTCCGAAGCATGGCCATAGAGTTTCTTGCATAACCCGCAACGGGTATTTACTACCGGGAGATTTTTATCATTATCAGTAATATAATCTGTTTTCATATTAAACCTCTCTAATAAAAATAAGTGGCAGGTCTGATAACGTGGACCTGCCAGCAAAGCATTTTGTTAAATCTTTCGTCTTGAAATGAACAGGCTGCTGTCCAAATCCCATATTGACTGCTGAAAATCATCAAGATCCGCCGAATGTTCTTTATGAATCTGGGTCCATAACCGAATCAATCCTTCCGAGTTTTCTTCAGGAATTTCATCGATGAGCACGATATTCCCATGATTACTACCAACCCGTTTTCTGTGCATTGACAGTTGACCGGCTGGCCCATCGATTGAGTTAACGAAATACCACGATAGCCGTATATACCGTATGTCGTTATCCTGTTCAATTTGCTCAAAAAGAGATTTTATCGGGAAACGATAAGGACTGGATTTATCCCGATGGGGAATTAAAATAAATCGGAATTCTTCCAACTCCCCATCTATTTCACGGCACACAACACACCGGTTACTAAACCCCTCAGTAAGGCCCCAACTTCCATCAGCTCGCTGGGTCCACATGAGCATCGCCGGATGTTTATCAAACGCTTCATATAAGAAACGCTTGCTTCTTCTTTCCGCCTCTATCGCTGATTGATAGCGATTTATCCTTTGTTCTAAAGCTGTCTTCATACTCGTTACTCTCCCTCGGTCATTGAAATAACTAATAACGGCAGCGGCATATCTGCCACCGCGTTACGGCCACAAGCGTTCATAGAAAAATCATGAACGCGCATAGGTGGGGAATACCAAAAGGTATACCTCGACCACGAATAATGGTAAATTATTTGGATTGGGCCGTTGGTATCGTTTGCAGAGGTGTATTACTGCATGACACCAAGGTTTGGCCGAATGTGGCCTTCGTATGAGGGATGTCTAAGTTGAATTGTGGATATATTCGTTCCATCCCAATGCATAAAGCCAGATGTCCTGACCCGATGCATTACTTGAAAATATATAAAAATTTAGTTTAAGGCAAGCAATATTTATAAAAATTAAAATATCATGATATTTATTGATATTGTTTCTAATGGCTTAGTGGCTTGGCTCCTGCTCAAAATATAAACTATACAAAAATATAGTATACAAATATGAACCATATATTAAGAAAATGCTAAAAATCTTAAATATATCGGAGCCACCAAGCCATTTGCGGCATCGTTTGTGCCTCAGTGGCTAAGCATATATTAAAATAAAACTTTTTTCCTTAATAAGTATATATTCTTTAACTATACAATCGCGACCCCGCAAATCCGCCCCCGAGCCAAGACACAAAGCCATTATAATAAAAATACATAACAAAAAAAATCAATCCGCTAAGTCATTCTTATCACCGCCCCCTCCACAATGATATACCGCGAAAATTACCTAACACATGTAAAACGAACAATAATTGTAAAATTATTAACAATATTTTTTTATTCACCCAGAATATAATATTATAGGCTCGTCGCAGGTTCCTTTTAAGGGACAACCAATCGATATGATGATCAAGACTGATTTTTTTGCGACAAGCCCGCAATCATGATGTGATTGATAATAAAAAATTTTTACTATTTTCGGAGGATAATTTTTTTAAAAAAAATAATTTAAGGAAAAAAAATAGTAGTCGTTTTCGAGTTTTATCAGTAATGTAAATTACAAGACAATAAGAAAAATACTAAACAGCGAATTTACAATACCCACGAAACGATAACGAACTACAGAACTTCTACAACCAGTTACTAAACGAACAGTATCGACAACGAACACAACGAACTACAGAACGATGACAGCGAGATTCACGAGGCGTTGTGTTACGTTTTTGATGCCTTTTTTTGATAACTGGTAAGAATATAAGCAGACTGTACCTTCTTAGGCCGTTTTTTTAACATATTCCACACCAATTATCAAGATGGTTGAGATGCCCGTAACACAGTGTCTCAACCATTTTTATTTTAACAGGTGAGGGATATGAAAAATATCGCAAAACAATTAAAGCAGGCAGGGTTTAATCCTTACCCGGCCAGCTTTAAAGGAAAATACGGGATGAATTTTCTTGATGGAAAGCCGTCCTATGAAGCTAAAAAGGATAATCCCGCCGTAGTAACATGGGGCGACTTCAGGGACAGGATCATTTCTGACGAAGAGATAGATGCCCTTTTCAGCACCACGACCAACATCTGCCACGTCTTCAATAACTGCGATGAGTATAACTTTGTTGCGTTGGACTTTGACGTGAAAAGAATAATGAGGGTCGGAAAAGATGCTTCTATTGTAAGCGATCCTTTGCTGGTTAAGGAATTGCAGGAATACACCGCATCCCATCTCGACAAGCTCGAAGGTTGTTTATTATTAACAACACCGAACCAAGGCATTCATGTCTATATGCTGTTGCGTAGAAGTGATACCTTAAAAATCCCAAAAAAATTCAAGGTAAAGAATTCGCCTCTCGGTGGTGATTTCCTGCGCAAAGGCATGATAGCTATGCTGCCTCCATCTATATATGATGGGAAGGGTTACTCGTGGCATTCAACGTCGTTTGATAACATACGGCGGTTTGAAAGTTTACCGGAACTGTTGAATTACTTTGATATCGAGTTTGCCGGTCCCGATATGAATGAATCGCATGTAATGCAAACTGCGGCTTTCCCGCAAGATTGCGACGAGCAAGGGAGACTCAAAATGATCATAGACGCGGAATTGGAGAAAATCCGCTCCTGCGAACGGGGCTATCAGATATTCAACAATACGCTTTATGAAGCCACCTGTATTATCACAAAATACGGGATCAATTATATGGATGAAAGTGTTATTTTCGATCTGATTTACCCAATTGCCAAAGAAAAGGCGGTAAATCTCGATGAGCATAACGAGTTCCTCCGTACTATCAATTCGGCAATACGATCGGCGAAAAGGCATCCCAAATCGGTGTTTCATAAGAAGCGTGAGAATCCGAGCACCGAGGAACTGGAAAAATATTTCAATGACCATTACAATTTCCGGTATAACGAGATCAATAACCAGATTGAGTGGAAGAAAATCGATGATGAGAAGTGGAAAGATCTCGATGACATGGATTATAACAAGATTTGTTATGGTCTTGACCTGGAATTTGGGAAATTCGGCGAAAAGAGAGTTTCCCGCCTGATCAACGGACAGCTCCCAAAACCGTATAACGCATTCAAAGATTGTTTTGAGTCGTTTCCCGCCTGGGATGAAGAGACAGACTATATCAAACAGGTGGCTGAAACGATAACGGTCAACCCCGGCCAGGAAGAAGTCTGGTACCTTTATTTAAAACGCTGGATGATCGCCGCTGTCGGATGCGCCCTTGAAATGTATTCTGACAACGGCATGAGGGCCATCAATGACAATTATCTTATCCTTCATGGCGATCAGGGGATGTTAAAATCCCGGTGGCTGAACAGGTTGAGCTTTATTCAAGACTCGAAGTATAATTTTTGCGGGTACTTCGATGTAAAAGACAAAGATCACCGAATCAATTTGTCACGGTGCGCAATGATCAATATGGATGAAATCGAAGTAACCTCGAAGAAGTCCGAATGGGGCGCCTTGAAGAGTCTCTCCACGCTTTCAAATCAGCTTTTGCGTATGCCGTATCTGCATTATAATGTGTCTTACCCCCGGCGCGCAAGTTTTTGCGGGAGTATGAATCCGGTTGAGTTTCTCAATGACCCGACCGGCAACCGGCGATTTCTCATCATAACCGCCTTGAAGATAACAATGCCGCCACGGGACATTATTGATCTCGCGTGGGCACAGGCGCACTTCTTGATGTTGAAAGGGGAGAAATACTGGTTCGACCGGGACGAGATCAAGCAGATCAACGAGAACAATAGTACGTACTCGAAGGTGATCAGGGAAGAAGAACTCCTCGCGGAGAACTTCGACATGCCAACTTCGGAAGACGATGAGGGCGCGGTATGGCTTTCAACTTCAGCGATTTTTGAGATGATACAGAGCTTATCGCTCGCGAAATTGAATATCAACAATATCGCAAGTTCGTTTAAAAGCCTTGGATTTCCGCCATCACAGAGAAAACAGATCAATGGAATCAGAATGAAAATGTGGCTGGTGAAGATCAGAGAAGATTCCAAGTTGAACAGGAAGAACAATCAAAATCCAAATGATTATTCTGAATACGACAAATAAGGGATTAGGATATGACGCCCGCCGGAGCCGATGCTCCGGCGGGCCACTTCCCCCAATTGCTTCAAATTCACTAATAATGAAACACAAGGAGAAATTACTATATGACGCACAATATTCCATTAACAATAGACACTATTGAAATTCAGGATCCTATCCGTTCGTTCCCGGATATCGACATTGATGCCGGAGTTGATTTACGCACAGGGAAAGACCGTAATGCGATCATTGATTATATCATTGATAAGTATGGCAAGGATTACGTTGCCCAGGTCGGCACCATCGGAACATATCATGAAAAATCGGTTATACGAACCTTGGGCAAGATCTACGATATACCCCTTGAGATGATCAATAGATGCACCAAGGGATATGACAATACAAAATCCTTCGAGGAAAATCTCCATGACTCGCAGGATGTCCGTTTATTATTTTCAAAATATCCGACACTACGAGATAAGGTAAACCATATATGCGGGGACAAGAAAAATAAAGGAGCAATCTCTAATGTCGGTATTCATGCTGGCGGAGTTGTTATTTCGGATAGAAACCGTGGACTGACCCTTGATTCAATTATTCCCCTTCAAAAAACAAAGGAGAAGGGGAAGCTTGCCACGGCCTTCACCAAAGAGCAGGTCGGAAAACTGGGACTTATTAAATACGATGTACTGGGGCTAATTACTGCTACAATAGTCCACAGGGCAAAGGAGATGATCGGTTATGATCCTTATCGTAATTTTTATGAGGATGGTGAGGACCGTGCGGTATTCGAGCATATTGTTAAAAAGGGAAAGCACAAGAATATCTTTCAATTCGACTCCGAGTTGGGCAGACGCGCCTTTCTCGAATTAAAACCTATGAATATAATGGAGCTGTCCAACGCCTCTGGTCTTATCCGCATCATGGGATCGCCGGAAGGCTTGGCCGTGTATAATACTTATCGTAAAAATGTAAATGACGCGTTGAATGGGAAGCCTAATGAATGGATTAAGGGGCTTCGTGAACAAATAGTCGATGACCGTATTTTTAATGCCGCGAAAAAGGTCTTGGAAGAATCATATGGAGTGTTAATATACCAGGAGCAACTGGCGGGTCTTGTTGAGGCGTTTTCAGGCGGAGAAAAGAATTTTACTGATGGAAATAACACCCGCAAGGAGTTGAATGACCATAGTAAAAAATTTGGGAAAATAGCAACAATACAAGGTGATGTCAACGCGATAACTGCCTGGCATAAGGCGTTTATGTCAATCCTGGACGAATACTTCCTCCCTTACCTCGGTAAAGATGGCCGTGAGAGTGATAACAAGATAATCCAGGATTTCCTCGCTTGCAGGCTTACGGACAAGGGTCATCTCCCGATACCACAAACCGGTATTATCAACTGGCTCATTACCGCGTCGTCCTATCTTTTCTCCAAGCTGCACTCTATCGCGTATTCGGTTAATACATATGACCAGATGTATATTAAGCACTATTACCCAACAGAATTCTGGGCGGTTACGCTCGACTCCGCTCAGGGCAAATATAAGGAGATAGTCGAATATACACAGAACATGAAAGCCGAATATCCGTCGATTAAGCTCCTCCCGCCCAATATCAATACCTCGAAGAAGTATTGTGTGCCTGATCGTGAAAACAAAGCTATCAGTTACGGGCTTGGTGCGTTAAAGCGGGTAGGCAAGGCGGTGGATGAGATTATTGACGAGCGAGAGGCAAATGGCCCATATCAGGATGTTGCCGACTTCCTTGCCCGAGTTAAAGGCAAAAAGGTTAAGAAACAAGCTATAGAAGGTTTATTGTACGCTAATGCGTTTTTGGATTTTGGAGACTTGAAGACGGTTTATCAGGACCTTATTAAAACGAGAAAGACCTTGAACCCCTTATTGGTTTCAAAACGCGAACGGATTGAAAAGGAAGCGGAGATAACCGGCACGAACATGAGCTTCATGCATCCCCTCCAGATTCAAGCCTCATCATATCCGTCAGTCTATCAAATCGCGTCAGGAGACACGAAATCAGTCATTGTGAAGGTTTTGGACGTCACCAGCAGAATCACCCGTATGGCACGCAAACCATATCTTATTGTAACATGTCAATGCCAGCGAAGTTTCCGTGAAGTAAGCATATTCGATTTTAATAATGGGTGCAATGTCGACTGGAAAAAAAATACATATCGCCGTATTAACGTAAAGCACGTTGATAAGTTTTTTCATCTGGATACAAATTTTAGATAAATGAACAGGAGAGTGATCAATTATGAGCACGGAAAATATATTTTTAAATCTGCATGTCCATTCGCATTATTCGGCTCGGGATAGTCTTATCGGTATAGATGATCTGGTTGACCTGGCTAAGAAGAACAATGAAGCGGTAGCGATTTGCGATCATGGATCATTGCACTCATGGTTCGAGATTGACCAGAAATTTAGCAATGCAGGATTGAAACCTGTCTATGGTGTTGAGGCATATGTCAACCGGCATCGTGATCGGTTATTCGAAATCAAACAGGAGTTAAAGGGGCTCAAGGACAAGGAACGAAGAGCGAATCTAAATGCGAAGAAAAAGAAAATTGAAAGCTATGAGCATGTCGTCCTGATAGCGAAGAACCAATGGGGCTTTCATAACATTATTCGCCTCATGAATAATGCATATCGGAATAGTTTTCATAAAAAACCTATTATTACCTTCGATGATCTCCGTGATCTTCCAATGGATAATCTCGGTCGTCGCGGTATTATTATTACCACAGCCTGCATTGGGGGCACCTTCGGGAAGCTGATTCTCAATAACGAGTATCAGGCCGCCTATAATTTTGCCGCAACTATGAAGAAAGAATGGGGTGTTGATTTTTACCTGGAACTCCAATTCAACGATATGGACGAGCAACGTATGGTTAACAAGGCCGCTCTTGAAATAGGACACGCCCTTGGCATTCGTACCTGTATCGGTTCTGACGCGCATTTTATTCATGCTGACATGTCTGATGACCACCAGGATTTATTGCTCATTCAAAATAAAAGGCGTCGATCTGACATGGGAAAGAAGGACTGGAAGATAACCTATCAAAGCAAGACTGGGAGCATTCGAACCGCGAAGATCGAGGAAGAAACTGGAATATGGAATGGTGTTGAAATACGTTCCTTGAGCGAGGGGGATCGAGTGGGGAATGATCGAGTACTCAAGATTGAGCTGGTTGATCGTGTCTGGTTGAGTAAATCGATGCCATACCGGTCTGAGGCCGAATTACGTGAATTCGGGAGGCAACATCACCCCGAAGTCCCGGAAGATAAGTATGACGAGATATTTAGTGGCAATCGGGAGATTTATAATAAAATTGAACCTGCCGGATTCGATAAGTCCGTTAAACTCCCGACTATACCGAACGCAGATAAGATTCTAACTGACATGGTATTTTCTGAATTACATAAGCGCTTCCCTGATAAAGCGGAGGACCCGGAATATCTGGCGAGGATCAAGCATGAATTGACCACAATACAGGGTAATGGATTCTCGGAGTACTTCCTGATCATTCAGGATTTTATGAAATTTGCCCGTGAACAGAATATCCCCCTTGGAGCTGGTCGTGGGTCAGGTGTATCAAGTCTTGTGGGGTATATCCTCGGTATCCATAATGTCAATCCCCTTCATGGTTGGGGTACGACAGGATTGCCGTTCAGGAGGTTTTTATCCGATGAGCGCGGGAAGAAGAAGATTATTATAAAAGACGCGACCGGTCAGAAAAAGGAATACCTGGAATCAGATATTATCCGAGTCAAACGGAACGGCCATATTATCGAAGTCCCCGCTATTGAGCTTCAAGTAGGCGATATGCCGCCCCAATAATGAAAAAATGATGTACGAAGGAGCTAATAAAAGATAGACTGGAGGATTATACTTTTCGAGGTATTGCGCCATGAAAAAGAACCAGGGACTTACCATACCTGAAATCCTCCAGACTATCAATACCATTGCTGATGAATTGGTCCGTCAGAAGAAGTTTCTCCTTGAGGCCATTGAGACCGATAATCCGGCTTATAAACAATGGTATCTGGAACAACTGGCTGATCTTTTCAAGTTAAACGGGGTAAAAGTAACAAAGAAACAATAGTGGTTTTTTCGAAAGACCCTGTTTAACCATATTCTACGGAATAAGTATTGACAGGGGGCTATTATTGTTAGTATTTTGAAATATCAGAAGGTATTACCATGCAAGTGAAAGAAATCGCAAAACAGGTCATTGATAAACTTCCCGATGAGTCGTCCCTCGATGATATTATCCATGCCCTCTATATCAGGGCTAAGTTTGAGCATGGGGAAGCCCAGATCCGTCAGGGTCAAGGTGTTTCCCACGATCAGGCGAAGCAATCATTTCAAAAATGGCTACGATAATCTGGTCCCCTGTCGCGCTTAAAGATGTTGACGCAATCGCTGAATTTATTGCGCGTGATTCCGCTGATAATGCCGCATTGTTCATAAGCCGCCTTGTATCCATGACAGACAAATTAGAGCAGTTCCCTGATATTGGGCGAGTGATCCCGGAAATTGGCGATGATTCCTGCCGAGAGATCCTGTATGGGGCGTATCGCATCATGTATCGAATTGAGGGTGATGAGGTATGGATCACCGGTATTGTTCATGGAGCGCGTGACTGGCTCCCAGAAATATAATTTGAATGTTGTTCACGTAATGATCAACAGAAGGCAAAAAACCCCTTTCCATTTCAAGGGGTTCTCGCCTCCGGTTGAATATTTGCATAGTAATCAATTAAAATCCAGTAACTACAATATCTTTATCCGCCTGAATTAGAAGTGACCATTTCCCTTTTTCCCATTTACTTTTCAGAACCTCAAATGCTGCTACCCTATTAACCGTTAGTCCGGGATTCAGATTACTGATTATTTTTGAATTATCATGTTCGGGAAATTCAAGATTATAGGCAAATGTGCCATTCTCGTCTTTTTTATACTTTGTTTTCCCATCCATGAGGTAAACAACAGGTTGGTTATACGCACCGATAGGTTTATTTGAAATATTTTTAAAACTCATACGGACAACAACAAAGACGCCGCCACCACTTGGACTCGTGTTTCCGATTTTTCCATATCCTTTCACGCTTTGAACGATAATATTGTATTTTTTTGTGACAATGGTTTGTCCAACTTTTCCTGTCTGCTTGCTACCAAAAAGGGCAAATACCGATGTTGCGAAAAATAAGATCACAACCGTTACCATAAGAATACGTGAAACCATCTTTTTGATACTCATGAATATCCTCCTGTTTTTGATTTTGTTGTACCGGCAGGGAACTCACTCCCTGCCAGTATCAAATTACTCTGTCAGTTATATGTATACACGGAATGCCCCGTTTCCGTAGTTCCCGCCGTATCGCTATATACTGTTGTTTGCTGATTATAATCTGATGAAGTATAGGTATAATCAGCCGCTCCCAAACCACCAAATGGCGGAGAAAGTGATACGTGTGTCGTCCGCGTTCCTGATCCATTTAATGTGGCAGTCATTGTTGATTGAAGTGTCCAATCACTACCGCTCCATGAGTAAATTTCTTGAGAGGAGTTTGTCACATTGGTACCGGTAAATCCAAAGACCAATCGCAGACTGTTAACAGAATTGTTTTGATAAATCATACTTGTCCCACGATTGGATGTGTCATAAGATATGGAAAGTGATCTTAGATGAGTTCCTGTCCTATCTCCTGACCATTGGTCGATTTGAGTCACTAACCCGCTTGAGTAGGTGAAATATACCGAGTTCTGTAATACATCACTATCATTATAGGTGAGAACTTTCTGGTATGTCCCATCGCCATTCAAGGTGTACACAGAATAACCTGTGCGAGTGGTTCCAGTAAAATCAGAATATATATCAGTTCGGGTTATTTTGCTACTGGCATCGAAGGTGTTCACAGCATAGGATTTACCCGTATCATCATTGGTCATCCATAGTGTGTCTCCTCCAGCACCGGTACTGCTTTTAACTGATACAGTACATGATGATTTAACAATACTATCAGGGAAGAAAGGGGGTATTATGGTTTGTATCAACCCATTGAAATTGTTCTGCGCGTATGTGGCGGAAAAATCAGCTTCGGTGATAAAGACCGTTACTGTTTCACCAGTTTGGGTTGCAGATGGGTTATAATCCTTTTTATCTTGTGTGTAGTTCTGTTTCCAATATGCAAAGAGGGTCATATTTCCAGAACCCATTGAGAATGTTTGTCCAACGGCATAAGTTGTTCCACTCCCATTAGCCGCTGTGTTCCATCCCCCGAATGAATATCCTGTCTTTTTCAAATTGCCACTGTTACTTAGGACAGTTACCGTTTGACCGGTGTAATAACTTGCCGGGTCAGTGGGAACAGCCCCGCTTGAACTGGCATTGTCATTGTAGGTCACAGTATAGGTGGGAAGAGCGGTCCATTGAGCATAGAGCGTTACATTAGTAGAACCCATTGAGAACGTCTGGGTTGCGGTATATGATGTTCCACTTCCATTTGAAGCGGTGTTCCAACCATTAAAAGAGTATCCTGCCCTGACTAATGTGCCGGGATCAAACACGGTAACTATTTGTCCGGTAGTATAATTGGTAGTATCGATAAGAGCGCTTCCGCCCGTACTGCCATTCCCGCTATAGGTAACTGTATAGGTGGGTTGATTTGTCCATCGGGCATAGAGAGTCAAATTTGCCGCGCCCATTGTGCAGTGTTGACCTTGGGAATAGGTTGTCCCACTCCCATCAGCCACAGTATTCCACCCGGCGAAGGTAAATCCTGTTTTTGCCAAGGTGCCTGTGTTACCAAGAATGATAACAGTGGCCCCTGCTGTGTATGTATTAGAATCAGTGGGGACACTTCCGCTTGTACTTGTATTGTTATCATAGGTTACTGTGTACGTAGTAGCAGGTGGTGATCCCAACCCGAGCAATAGCAACAAAGCGCTATTATTATTGCCCTTGCTTGAATTACAACCGATTGTGATAATAGCCAATGCAACAATGACTGTCCCTATGATTAAGCGTGACCATTCCCCAATGAGCTTTTTCATACTCACTCCTTCTTGTAATGAAATACATCCCAAAGAATGATAAATCTAATAAACTCCACCTGTAAGCATAATTAAACAATAGTTATCCTGGTGTTGTCAATAAAAAATCAACCTCAAAGATAGAGTTATTTGTATAAATCAACCTATTGGAATGTTCTTAATGCGCCTCAATTGAATATAATCCCCATAACAATTGAGGTTTTGAATGGATATAAAAAAGGTTCTTGGCAAGAATATCAGGAAATATCGAAAGATTGCAGGACTCACCCAGGATGAATTAGCTGAAAAGCTCGATATATCTCCCAAACATTTATCAAACATTGAGGTCGGGAAGAAGTTCGTAACCTCTGATTTGTTGGAGAAAATATCACGCATACTGGAAGCCTCTCCAGCGGCGTTGTTTTATACCAGCGCATATAAGAAGCTGGATGATGATCAGATAGCCCTTATTGAAAAGAATATTGATGAACATATTAAAACCTTCTCAAAGACGCTGAAAGAAAAGATCCGAGACTTGACTTAGAATCCTATCGTTTTCATCTCCTTGTCTTTCTTATACGCAACCTCTATCTCAAGCTCTCCTATAATTTTATCATTTGTAATTGTTCCAGTATCCGCAAACCGGTATCGTTGCCATACGGCTTTGATGTCGCCAGGAGTTAAATCAGGAATAGTTTTAATTCTATATATCTGATGTTCAGTTAAGGTCCCATTCTTAAGCGTGAAGTACTTATTGTATAAAAGTATCTTCGCTTCTGATGTTAATGGCTTGAATTCTATCTTCCAACTGAACCGCCTCATGACAGCTTTGTCAAGGTTGGGAAGAAGGTTGGTACAGCATATGAGTAGCCCATTATGATTTTCCATCTGGGTCAGGAATTCATTGGTCCTACTAATCTCCCAAGATCGAAGCGCTGTTTCCCGTTTCGTAAAAAATGAATCAGCCTCATCGATGAATAATATGCTTGGTTTGCGTTGGGCTTCCTCGAAGGAATTCTTGATATTCTTTTCAGCTTCACCAACATAGGGACTTTCAAGATCGGAATATCGTTTTATGATTAAGGGTAATGAAGTTGCGGAAGCGATATACTTAACAAATTCTGATTTACCCGTTCCTGAGGGACCATAAAAGAGGGCATTAAAGCTATAATTCTGATTTTTATGCCCATCTTTCATGTAGGGAATAAATGAGTTTATGGTTTTCATAAATTGAGAGACGTCACAATCAAGATTTAATGCCGATGGGTCATAGAAATCATTTATAAAAACATTGGGGTTGGTTTCATCCTTAACCGCAATACCATTTATCAACTCTTCATGATGCTTCAAAACATCTCTGAGAGACACTTCAAAATTCTTGCGATTGCTGTCATTCGCACTCAAATATGCTGATATGGTTGATAAGGCTGAGGCAATACCGCCAGCATTGACCTTATACTCTTTGGCAAGGCTGGTAATCAATGAATCAGAAAAGAGTTGTTTCGTGGGATGCTCTTTCAAGATGTTGTTCCAAATGTTCAGTCGTTCTTTTTCGGTAAATGCTTTGAAGTGAAGACTATAGGAAAATCTCCTAAGTGTTGATTCTTCCATTGAGCCAACTTCATTGCTGATCCAAATGGTCTTAATGTGTGAGTTATCCAGAAATTGATTGAGATAGCCTTTGTCGGCTGTTACGCGATAAGAATTCCGGTCTTCTTTGGTGTTGAGCAGAAAATCAGCTTCATCGACAATCAGAATATTTTCATCACCAGCAAGGAGAGTGTTAACAATGCCCAATGCCCTCAGTCGTTCCAATGGATGGACAAATGACTGACTCCGTAATTCATCTTTGGATGACCCATATTTAAGGAATAGGATTTGCTTGCTCATGTTTGCGACAATTGAACGGGCAAATTCGGTCTTTCCTGTTCCCGCAATCCCATACAGTAAAATGTTGCATGGTGAGGGAGATGAAAGGAGCGTTTGAATAATTTCCTTGCTGGTGGATTCAATGGTAAAGGAGTAAAGGTCTAAGGTGCTCTCATTATCACGAGAAATGTAGTTGTCCAAGAGGGTAATATCCGACATACCACAGAGGTATTCCTCAATGGTGCTATCGAGGTAAACACTGGCGCATGCTTTTGAATTGACGTTGATTTCCCTGATGATTCCGTTTTGATAGAGCTTCCCATCATACCGAAGTGCTTGCTTGACCACCATTACCGGCAATGAAACCGCAATGGATACAATCCTTAAAAACTCAAAGAAGCTGATGTCACTGGTAAGTGAGGTAAGCCGATAGCTGTTTATTGACACGAGGCAATAGATGAAATTGAGTACCTGAATTTCCTCAGAGGACAAATGGAAGAGTGATTTGAGAGTATCAGTCCGATTGGTATATTCAATCTCATTTTTGCTGATGGCTGATCCACGTTCCTTGGTGAGCAATGTGGTGATGAATTGCCGCAATTCCTTTTGTGAAATTGTAATCTCACCATGCATCAAAGCTTTGTATATCGCGCGTCCCCATGTTCTGAATTCATCAAGAGTGTTTTTCACTTGTTCATAATCATTTGAATCGGACAACCCACCATAAGCGTGAATTAAGTCGATGAACTCAAGTTGTGAGTCAAAGCTCATGAGCGATAAGGCATAAAGGAGTAATTCATCAGTGAATTGATACTTGGAAACAAGGTTGATTGCGTAGGTTAATTCCTGCCGTAATAATGGGTGTTCTTCAAGCGAGTAATCATACAGGAATTGTTCACTTGCGTTTATGTTTTTCTGTTCTATTGCCATATGTGTATCATTGCAATTATCATGGCAATAATAATACTGAAAAACCCTCGTGTAAATACCTTTAACTATGAAACACAGCAAAAGTTATACGCCATGCCAATTAAAATTGACAGGGATACCCTCGTGTCAATCTTCCCATCCTCTACTTTGACACTTCCAATTAACCTGTCAATATCCTCAAATATAAATCCCTCGTTATTTCTGGAAAGTGGTTTACCGTAGGGTTGATAAAGTAATTATATACAACTAACAAGACGTTATGTGAAATAGGAATAAATATCAATGAATGTATTGATAACAGACAATAATTCAACAATCCAACAGGACATGATTGATGTATCTGATATTGCCAGGGATTTTGAGATAACCAAACCAGTATTTATTCAAAGAAGTACATGGGAATCATATCTATGTCGGAAGGGAAGAGGCGGAAGACCTCATGTTGAATATGGGTTGTTGCATGATGTGATGAATAATCTCAGCACCAAGATCAATGAGTCGGTATCAAGGAATATCGTCATCACCATTGAGTATCATGATCACAAAGGTATCATTCAAAAACTGGTGTTAAAAGCCGCTATGAATGATGGCAAATCTGGCATTATTATTGGCAGTTTCGATGAAGAAAAAAATGCAAGTTTAACGAGTGATTTATGAACTTTTTCTAAACGTTTTGAACGTCGCCCGAATACAATATAGGGTACTCTCTATATAGGTAAAAATTTTATTTTTTGCCTTCATGGAGAGATCTTAACGTATGAGGGCAGCTTATGGAGCAGCGAAAGAGCGCTCAAGGTTTTTTGGTTCAAAAGGACCTGAACAATGATAAAGACGACCCATTTTTAACTGACGATCCCGAAACAATAGAATTGTATAAGGATCGTCTTATGGAATTTTGCAGGGTATCGGAAAAACGAAGAAAGATCATTTATGGCAAATGAGTTAGAAAAATCAATATCAGCCAAGATCGCTGAATTAAAAGCTCAAGGATGTAATGCCAATACATTCGCGTTCTCCTATGCCCGCGTCTCGTCAGAAAAGCAGGAGAAGGGCAACAGCCGTGATGATCAGGTCCTTGAAGCAACCGAATACGCCCAAAGGCATGGATTACAATTGATTCATATCTTTGAAACTACTGAATCAGCATGGCATAATAACCGGGAAGTATTTAACCGAATGCTCGAACTTGCCCTCGAATATAAAGTTAAAAACCTGATTTTTAAAAATTTCGACCGTCTTTCCAGAAACTATCTGGATTGGGGAAAAGTTACGGAGTTGATAAGACATGAAGGACTTCAAATTCATTTTTATGAGCAAACAGTAACACTCCAAAAAGAGTCCACTGCCGAAGAATTTATCATGGGCGATTTGGGTGCGGTATTTGCAATATTTTTGTCTAATAAAATATCCCAATCGGTCAAACGTGCCTGTAAGAACAAAGCCGAGAAGAAAGGAGTCGCCCTCAAAGCTCCATTTGGGTATAAGTGGGATGACACAATCAAAAACTTTGTGTTTCACCCTGTTGAAGCACCCATCATAAAGGAGATGTTTGACCTTTATGATAGCCAGCAATATTCCATGATGGAAGTAGCGCGGATTCTTAACGCTAAGGGATATAAAACCCAGAAGGGATATAAGTTCAATGCCCAGACAATAACTCGTATTTTACGGAATGAATTCTATGCGGGGATTTATAAATTCAAGGGAGCGCCATATAAAGGGTCACATCCGACTTTTGTGTCAGAAGAACGGCTTGCTGACAGAATCAAATTCATAGAGGATAACTTCAAGGGACATCGAAAACAATCAACTGACTTCTTGTTATCCAAATTCGTGAAATGTTCCATCTGTGGCAAAATGTATACTGGTTATAAAATAAAAAATAGCTACATCTACTATGACCATAAATGTGCCGCTCATAATAACCAGAAGGGAAGGATCAGGGAAACAGAGTTAATGGGCTTGGTTGATAAAGAGGTTGAACAGGTGGTTTATTTCGGCCAGTTCGATGATTATCTGAAACGGGTATTCAGCAATTCGATCGGTTCACGGATTCAGAACACCAAGAAACGGAAGAAAGATATAAATAGAACTATTGCCCAGAATGAAACTAAGAAAGAACGGCTTCTTGATCTTTATGGGGATGGTCAGATAAAGAAAGAGGATCTATACAGAAAGATCAATGAAGTAGAAATCGATATAGGCAGGTTAAAAGACGAGCTGGAAATACTGGATGATGACCTGGGCAAGTATGAATATAAGGTTATTGAGGTCATCGACTATTTACGGTATTTCTCGGACACTTATGCCAAAGACACAAATGAAGGCCGGATTGAGCTATTAAGGACAATGGCATCGGGCATCTATTTTGATGGAATGCTTAAGGTAAGAATCGACTGGATCAAGCCCTTTTCCTTCCTTCTCGATCCCAAAGTCATGCAACAGGTCAACAATCTGCCTGAAAATAACAAGAGGCGGGAAATCCCGCCTCTTGAAAAGTTTAAGTCCCGTTCTGCAGGTGACGAGGGAATCGAACCCCCAACCTGCGGTTTTGGAGACCGCTGCTCTGCCTAGTTGAGCTAGTCACCTATTGGGTGAGAGTATGAAAGATTTTACCCGCCAGTTCGTCAAGTATTTTTGCATAAAAAGCGGCATTTCGAAGAGTTTCCCTGTATCTGCCGGGAAAATGGCTTTGGGACAACTTTGTTGAAGTATATTTTGCGCTTGATTTATAATAAACAACCGCTACTGTATAACCCGTGAATTAGTCAGATTGAAGTCCTTCTGACCGCGCACTAGTTATTGAGATTATGGTGTATATCCCCATGAAACAATTCATAGTCCTGTTATTGTCTTTCCTGGCAGTGCTGTCATCCTGCGCATCGGAGGAGAAGAAGCTGGGTGGGAAAAAGCTCGATGAGATAATTACGGACACCTCTGTCATCACCGGCGCCGTTATCGCCGTTGATCAAAATAGCCGGATGGTGACCATCAAGGACGGGTCCGGCTCCTATGCCACTTTCAGGGTGGACCGTGAAGTGAAAAGTCTCGCCGGCATACAGAAGGGAAACCGGGTCATTGCCACATACATGGAATCGATAGGGATCCGTGTCGCGGCTCCGGGCAGCGAAAGCTCCAGCGTCAAGGACAAGAGAGAACTCACTGTCGAAATAGGTCTTAAGGGAGACAGGCCCTACCGGGTGACCGCCAGGGTGGTGGAGCTCACGGCGGTGGTGGACTCGATCAATCACCATAAGAGGTATATCTCGGTACGGGGGAGCAGGGGCACCATCCTGTCCTTTAAAGTCGGGAAAACCATTGAAGGTTTTGAAACCGTGAATAAGGGCGACGAGGTGGTTGTCCATTATACCGAGCCTGTCGCCATACTTATTGAGAAGGTAAAACAGGAAAAGTGATGTGCCGTTTCTCGGCGGGTTTTACAACACATCAATAATACTCGCTGATCTCCGAATCCTCGAAGAGATACTTCTGGTTGTCCTCGCCGTTTTCGTCCAGCTCGCACGGGTAACTCCCGTCAAAGCAGGCGGTGCAGAAATGCATGTCCGGCTCGTTCAGCGCCGCGAGGAGGGTTTCCACGGTCAGGTACTGGATCGAGTCGACGCGGAGGTACTTGCGTATCTCCTCGATGCTGTGCGTCGCTGCGATGAGCTCCTTGCGGGTGGGGATGTCGATGCCGTAGAAGCAGGGAAACAGCGTGGGCGGCGCCGATATCCGCACGTGGATCTCGGTTGCGCCGGCGTTGCGGAACATCTTGATGATCTTCCGCATGGTGGTGCCCCGCATGATGGAGTCGTCCACCACGATGATCTTCTTCCCCGCCACGGCTTCCTTTACCACGTTGTACTTGATCTTGGCGCCGAAGTCCCGGATTTTCTGCGACGGCTCGATGAAAGTGCGTCCGATATAGTGGCTGCGGATGAGGCCCAGCTCGTAGGGGATGCCGGATTCGCGGGAGTAGCCGACGGCGGCGCACACCGACGAGTCGGGTATCGGCACCACCACCTCGGCCTTCACCGGCGCCTGGCGCGCCAGCATACGGCCCAGGCGTATCCGCATATCATACACCGACCTGCCGAATATGGTGCTGTCGGGCCGCGAGAAGTAGATGTATTCGAAGACGCAGAGCGACTGGTCCCGCTTTTCAAAGGGACGGAAGGAGCGGATGCCGGCATCGGATATTTCGAGGACTTCGCCCGGCTCCACCTCGCGCTCGTAGCGCGCGTCGATGATGTCGAAGGCGCAGGTCTCGGAGGCGACCACATGGGCGCTGCCGAGCTTTCCCAGCACCAGGGGCCGGAACCCGTAGGGGTCGCGCACGGCGTACATCCTGTCGCGGTTCATCACCAGGAGGGAGTAGGCGCCGCGGACCTGCTTCAGGGCGTAGACCAGGGCGTCCATGAAATCATCGATGCCCGATTTCGCCATGAGGTGCACGATGACCTCGGAGTCGATGGTGGTCTGGAAGATGTGACCCTTCCGCTCCAGGTCGTAGCGCAGGGAGCCGGCATTGGTCAGGTTGCCGTTGTGGGCGAGGACGATGGGCCCCAGGATCGACTCGGACCGGAACGGCTGGGCGTTCCGGAGAAAGGACGACCCGGTGGTGGAATAGCGGTTGTGGCCGATGGCCATGTGGCCCTGGAGATGTTCCAGGTGCTCGGCCGTGAAGATGTCGACCACCTTGCCCATCCCGGCGTAGCGGTAGATATGGTGTCCGTCCGATGACGCTATGCCGGATGATTCCTGTCCGCGGTGCTGGAGGGCGTACAGCCCGAGATAGGTGAGGTTGGCCGCCCTCTCGTTGCCGTAAATTCCGAATATACCGCATTCATCTTTCGGTTTGCCGTCGTGCGGCCGGTTGCAGCGTGGCTGTCTGGTCATGGGACCCTCGGGAATGTCCGCTTACCTGATACCTGAAAAAGCGGTTTATGTAAAGTATTTTTAAAGATCAATGTAATGCCGGGCATGGGTGATGGTTCATCGATCATTGTTAGCAGTATGGATTTGATCGGGACCCAGGTTAAAACCATCTATCACTGGCATACTCCCTTGCTGTCCCGGCTATAATATAATCAAATCCGGGGTATATAACAGGATTTTCCCTGATTTGTTACGATGCCAGGGTACGGAAATAATATCTTGACATACAATGTTTTTTTCTATTTACTATTTAAATGTTACATGTTCGTAATAATTCCTTCCGCCACGCCGCAATCATTGCACTTTGTTTCGTATTGCTGATTATTTCCTGCGGCCCATCCGCGGTGTTCGAGCCGGTGGCTGGTTTCAGCGACAGGACCAACCGCGAAATCGCGCGTTTTCTCGAAAGGTCGGCGTCGGAGAAAGGACGCCGGGTCGCCGTTTTTGACGGCGACGGGACCGTCATCGGCCAGGCGCCACATTACCTCGCCGACGAATGCCTCTACCGGGCGGCCCTCGACAACCCGCTGAAAAAGCCCGATATCATCAGGAGGATGCGGCCCCTTTCCAATGTCTCGGTTGAATACGTGCAGCTCCGGGTGCTCTTCTTCGAGGGCGACACGGTGCGTCACGTGGAGGGCCTTGGCGATGAATGCTTCCGGAAATACTATAAGGATAAGATCTTCGCGCCGATGCGGGACCTCATCGCGCTCCTCAAAAAGAACGGTTTCGAGGTGTGGATCGTGTCGGCAAGCCCCGAGGCCATGTACCGCCCCTTCCTGTCCCGGGAATTCGGCATCCCGGCGACCAATGTCATCGGCGTGAAATCCGTCGTTCACGGCGGCAGGATCACCGGGACCATGGTGCTGCCGGTGCCCCAGGACCAGGGAAAGAAGGAGGCGGTGGAGACCTTCATCCAAGAATCGCCCCTCTTCGCCGCGGGGAACAGCCGCGGCGACCGGGAGATGATCGAGTCGAGCAGGGGCATGCGGATGATCATCAATCCCGACGAGCACGTGGAGAAGGGCGAGACGGAGAGCATTGCCTCGTACGCGCGCCGCAACGGGTGGCTCGTGGAGCGGATCAGGGACGAGCCACCGGCGGGTTTTCCCGCCGTGTCGTCGAAGAGATTCGGCATCAGGGTCAACAAGACCAACCGGTAAGGAGGGATGTTCGTGTTCAGGGCGGCGGCGCAATTCTTCAGGCCGGCTCCCCACCGGGAGCGCCTTCCGGCCGACGCGGTGAACAAGCTCTATCCGCGTTACCGCTGGAGCATCCTGGAGTCCACCTTCATCGGGTATGCCGTATTCTACGTGGTGCGGAACAATCTTTCCGTCGTGGCCCGGGAGATGGGGACGGCCCTTCACTACGACCACGCCATGATCGGCGACATCCTCTCGGTCGCCGCCATCTCCTACGGCCTCGGCAAGTTCCTCATGGGCGCGGTGTCGGACCGGTGCAACCCGCAGCGCTTCATGCCCTTCGGCCTTGTCCTTACCGCCTTGATTAATTTCATCTTCGGCAGCGTGGAAAGCTATCCGCTCCACGTCGCCCTCTGGGGACTGAACGGCTTCGTCCAGGGCATGGGGTGGCCGCCCTGCGGGAGAAGCCTCGGGCATTGGTTCAGCGTGCGGGAGCGGGGCGCCATCTTCTCGATCTGGAACATCGCCCATAACGTCGGGGGAGGCGTCGCCGGGGTCGTTGCCGCCTGGGCGGCCGGTCAGTGGGGATGGAGCGGCGCCTTCATCGTGCCCGGGATCATGGCCTGCATCGGCGCGGCGTATATTTTTACGCGCCTCCATGACACGCCACAGTCCGTGGGGCTTCCCCCGGTTGAGGAGTACCGGAACGATTATCCTTCCGAGGTCAACGAGGACCATGAGCGGGAGCTCTCGACGAGGGAGCTTTTCGTAGACCATGTCCTGAACAACCGGCGCCTCTGGCTCTTCGCCTTCGCGAACCTTTTCGTCTACATCGTCCGCTACAGCATGCTCGATTGGGGCCCCACCTACCTGAAGGAGGTCAAGCACGCGACCCTGGCCGGGGGCGGCCTCGGGGTCTTCGTCCTGGAGTTCGCCGGGATCCCCAGCACGGTCCTGATGGGGTGGCTCTCCGACCGGGCCGGCGGGCGCCGCGGCATGGTGAGCCTGCTGTGCATGGTCCCCATCCTCTTCGCCTTCGTCGGCCTCCACCTGAACCCGCCGGGCCGCCTCTGGCTCGACATGGTCTTCCTCGGCGTCATAGGGTTCTTCGTGTACCCGCCGGTGATGCTCCTGGGCGTGGCGGCCCTGGACATGTCGTCAAAGAAGGCCGTCGGCATCGCCGCCGGCTTCGTGGGGCTCTTCGGGTACGCGGGACGGACCATCCAGGCCAAGGGACTCGGCCTCCTCGCCGGGAACCCGGCCTACGGTTGGGACGCGGTGTTGCAGTCCATGTACGCGGCCACGGTCATCGCCATCGCGCTCCTTGCTTTCACGTGGAAGATCCGGCCCCGGGGGTGATTACGCCAGCTCAATGACCGGCGGCTGGTAGTCGCCGGGCGGGGTGAAGCCCATGAGGAGCAGGAGGGTCGCCGCGACGTTGGCGAGTCCCGGATCGTTCACCACCTCCGATAGGCGGTATTCCTTATTGAAATTGGGGTCGTATATGATGAAGGGCACCGGGTTCAGGGTGTGGGATGTCTTGTTCTTCGGAAGGCCCGTTTTCTTGTCCCGCTCGATCTCGCCGCTCTTCTTGTTCACCTCGAACATCTCGTCCAGGTTCCCGTGGTCCGCGGTGAGCACGGCGATGCCGCCGGCGCGGTCCACCGCTTCCAGGATGCGGCGCACGCACAGGTCGACCGTCTCGGCGGCGATCACGGCGGCGTTGAGGTCCCCCGTGTGGCCCACCATGTCGCCGTTGGCCAGGTTGAGGCGGATGAAATCGTACTTCCCGCTCTCCACCGCTTTGATGACCGCGTCAGCGATCTCTGCGGCCTTCATCCAGGGACGCTGGTTGAACTCGACCCTGTCGGAGGGGATCTCTTCGTAGGTTTCACTCTTCTCGTCGAACTTGCCGCTGCGGTTGCCGTTCCAGAAATAGGTCACGTGGCCGAACTTCTGCGTTTCGGATATGGCGTACTGTTTTATTCCGGAGTGGGCCAGATACTCGCTCATGGTCCGGTCGATGGCCGGCGGCATCACCAGGTAGTTCTTCGGTATCTTCAGGTCGCCGTCGTATTCCATCATGCCGGCGTACACCACGTCGGGACGGCGGCCTCGGTCGAACTTGCTGAAATCGTCCTCGTCAAAGGCGCGGGAGATCTCGATGGCGCGGTCCCCGCGGAAGTTGAAGTAGACGACCGAATCGCCGTCCATGATCCTGCCCACCGGCTCTTTGCCGTCGACAATGGTAAAGGAGGGAAGGTACTGGTCGGTGACGCTGGGGTTTTCCTTCCGGAAGGTCTCGATGGCCTCCCGCGCGGACGCGAAGGGCCGCGCCGAGCCGAGGACATGGGCCTCCCACCCGCGCCTGACGATGTTCCAGTCGGCCTCGTACCGGTCCATGGTGGTGACCATCCTGCCGCCGCCCGATGCGATGCGGTAGTCGAGGCCCCCGTCCCGGCGGACCGCCAGGTGCTTCTCCAGGGCGTCGACGTACTGGAGCGCCGATGTCTCCGGCACGTCCCTGCCGTCGAGGAGAATGTGGACCCGTAATTTTTTAATGCCTGCGGCCGCGCAGGCGTCTATCATCCTGAAAAGGTGGTCTATATGGGAATGGACGTTCCCGTCCGAGAGGAGGCCGATGAAGTGGATGGCGGCCCCTGTCCGCTCCGGCCCGGCCGTCAGCTTCTTCCAGATGTCCGTGGCGAATATCGCGCCCGATTCAATGGCGCGCGATACCAGCTTGGCCCCCTGGTCGAAGATGCGCCCGGCGCCCAGGGCGTTGTGGCCCACCTCGCTGTTGCCCATGTCGTCGTCGCTGGGAAGGCCCACGGCGGTGCCGTGCGCCCTGAGGGTGGTGTAGGGGCAGTCGCGCATGAGCCGGTCCAAGACCGGCGTCCGGGCGAGGTGGAAGGCGTTGCCCTCGTTTTCCCTGCCGATCCCCATGCCGTCCATGATGATAAGGGTAAGGGGACCGTTCCGCCTGATCCTGTCGTTCCGGGCAAGTGGTTCCATGGGCGCTCCTTTATTCCAGCAGGAATTTTTCCAGGCCTGAAAGCTCCAGGACCCTGAGCACCGTTTCGTTGGGATTGACCAGGTGCATGGACCTCCCTTTCTCTGCAAGGGAGTTCTTTATGCGGATCAGGGTGGCGATGGAAACGGAATCGATCTTCCGCACGTAGGACAGGTCGATGATGGCGTCCCGGGTGTCGTTCCTGATGAACTGGGCCAGTTCATCGGTCAGGGACGTGACATTCTGGGATACCAGCTCGTCCATGATCAGGAAGGTGCTCTCGTATTCACTGTCTTTTCGTTCAATGTTCATGGTTCGGATGATTTTCGGTAGTAGTAACCGGCACTCTCCCGGTCCTGTGCTCATAATCGCAGCAGGGGACGATATTGTCAATTAAATACTGCCGCCGGCCTGCCGGGCGGCTTTTATTTCTGCTCCAGCGTGGTTTTCATCTCCTCCGACCGCTCCCTGAGCCGCGAGGAGAGGGACTGGAGGCCGCGGAGGCTCTCTGAGACGACGCCCCCCAGCCGGTTCATGTTGGTGAACCAGTCCTGCAGTTCCCGGATGAATTCGGTCTGCCGGTCGGCCAGGTCGAAGACGCCCTTCGCGGCCTTTTCCACCTCGACGAAAGACTCGTGCAGGACCCGGGTCTCGCTCGATTCGTTCAGTGTCTTGTCGTTCAGGGCCTTCATGAAGGTCGAGTTCTCCTTCACGAAGGATATGATCTGCCCCAGGTTCTGCGCCAGGGTGCCGATCATGACGGACGAGTTCTCTATGGTGCCGACAGTGTCCTTGATGATGGCCGCTATCTCCTTCGATGAATCGATGCTCATGGTCGCCAGCTTCGAGATCTCGTCGGCGACCACGGCGAAGCCCCGGCCGTGCTCCCCGGCGCGGGCCGATTCGATGGCCGCGTTCAGTGACAGGAGGTTGGTCTTGTCCGCTATCTCGCTGATGGTTTTTGAGATTTCCTCTATCTTCTCCGAATTGTCCTTCATGGCGGTGATGGCGGCGATGGTGCGGCTAATATGCTGCTCGTTCGCGTCGGCAAGGCGGAGCGCGTTCTCGGCCTTCGTCCGCTGGGAGGAACTGTCGGAGTTTATCGTGTCCATGAGCGACGATATGGCCTTGATCCGGGCGGAGTTGTCCTCAACGGTCCGGTACTGGAAGCTGGCCTTGCCCCGGATGTCATCGATGCTCGCGGTGAAGTCCCTGGTGATCTTCTCGACCTGGCCCATGAGCTCGCCGTGTTCGGCAAGGACGTCGTCGATGCTGCCGGACGATTCCGCCAGCTCGTTGCTTCCGTCAAGGAGGTCCTTCGCCGTCCGGTCGATGGTGGCGAGCATGCCCTTGAGCTCGTAATAGTTCGCCTTGGCGTTCGTTTCCGCCTCGGCCAGCTGCCGCATGTTGCCGGTGGTGAATTCGGCCATCTTCGACATGAAAAACGAGAACGCGCCGAGGAAAATTATCTTCGGTATCTCGCTGCCCAGGCGCAGCGTATCTTTGTCAAACGCCTTGGAGACATCCTGGGTCACGTACATGCCTCCCTGGGTAATCGCGAGGACCAGGAGGGTCACGTAGGTGACGATGGCCAGCGCGCCGGCATAGTAGTTCAGGCGCTTGCTGTAGCGCAGCGCCACCAGGATGAAGAAGAGGAAGTATACCAGGAAGGACGCCTGTTCCTTGATCGTCATGCCGAAGCCGACGCGTTCATCGAAATGCATGACATACTTGAGGACGGCAACGAGGATAAACTCGATCGTTACCGATACGTAAATCAGCGGCACGGATACTATTTTTCTGGCTATGAAGACCTGGTTGACTAAGGCGAGGGCGACATAGACGAAGCTGGTGGCGAGAACGCCCATCCATGTCGAGGCGGAGGAGCCTTGGAAATATGACGTCACGGCGGTGAACACGAACATGAGGGTGAACACGAACCGCGTCTTGTTGATCAATGATTCGGTCTGCAGTGAACTCATTCTTCATCTCCCTTGATCAGGAACATTTGAAGTAATTATTCAGTCTTCGGCCCGGGCCGCTTCCATTTTTGCCAGCGTTTCCCTCAGCTCTTCGGCTCTTTTCCTTGTTTCCGGCGAGAGGTTCACCGGTTTTCCGCCCCCGCCTGCCGCGATAATGTCTTCCAGGACGGCCCGGTCAAGGCGCGCGCAGCGTTCGCGGTATTCGCCGAAGAGGTCGGCGGCCGTGCCGGCGCTGATTTTCTGTTTCCTGCCGATGAGGGACGACAGCGCCGAGCCGATCATCCTGCCCGCCGCGGGAAACGCGCGGGACATGACCGCAACGATGATAAGGGGGCACAGGACTATCAGGTTCGACTTGATCATCGGCGCCAGGTAGTCTGACAGCGCCGTGTTGAGGCTCACGTTCCATGCCGCCCAGAGGGCGTCCGCCGTGACCAGCGAGGACAGGAAGGCCGCCTTTCCCTTCGGCATGCCCATGGCAGAATATCCGGCGGAGAACAGGAGGACCGCGACGAAGAGAAGTATCGTGCCGAAGCCGATTGTCTGGGAAATGATGGTTACACCGGAAAGAAAGGAATTGATCCCCTGGATTACGTTCGACAGTTCCTTCAATGACCCGGTGATGTCGGTCATGTCGGCAAGGGCGGCCAGGCCCGGATTTCCGGCAGTTGGACGTTGACCAGTCATCGGCGGGACGGCCGCTGCGAGTACTATCGTTAGTATGTCTGCGCGGTGCCGTCCTGTCATGCCGGGTATCTCAGGCTCTTCGTTTTATGTGGAGGTCGATCTGGTTTCCCTTCTTGTTCCAGGAAATCCTGCAGAACTGGTTGATGATGTATATCCCGCGGCCCCGGTTTCTCAGGATGTCCCTGTTGTTAAGCTGGGCCTCGATCTCGCTGGTGTCGAATCCCTTGCCCTGGTCCGTGATCAGGATGTGGATTTCGTCATCCTCAGCCAGAACGGTGACATTGATGGTCTTGCGGGGGTCCCACCTGTTGCCATGTTCCATGGCGTTGGTGATTGCTTCATCAAGGGACAGGTAGAGTTCCTCCGGCGTTATGGCCATGGGTACGGGACTTTTGATGATTTTATGGCACAATGAATCGATTATTTCCTTTCTTTTGCTCTGGTCCGATGGAAATGATTCGTTCAAAATAATAGATGTTTTTTCATGTTGCGCCATATCATTACACTACATGGACATATCCCGTGTGAAAGATAACGTTTTTCGTTTTTCAAAAAGAGCTGAAGGTTGAGAAAAAATCTAGAATAATTAAACATATCTATTCTATTGTTTATATGTCGGGATGGGGAGATTTGAACTCCCGACTTCTTCGTCCCGAACGAAGCGCGCTAACCGGGCTGCGCTACATCCCGTCAGTCAAAAATGACTATTGGACATTCTATGTACAGTATAATTATATTTGCAATAAAAATTTTTTAATATTCGAGGAACTTATTATTATTGTTATAAGATGCAATAGTTTCAGGTATGATTAAAGACTATATGGCACAGGGGATACATGCTCGGTAATGAGTGGGAGTTCACTTTTTTCCTGCAGATTGTAATGTTACATGTTGCCGTGAATGTTAATATCAAGGCCGGCTGTTTTAATGTGGTTAACTGTCCAGTTTAGAAAAAAATACTTGCAGGGTGAGATGAGTTTTTGTACAGTTCGTCCCGCGCTTAATGGGGCTTACAAATTGTTCTAATACGGCATAATCCGGTAACAAGGGGCTCTCTTTGTTCATTGGAGAGGTGAAAATGGATGGAACTATCATACCGCTGGCAGCGTGCTTGTCGTGGATGTGCCGGAAGGAACGGGGCGGCTTGCGTACCTTGACGGTGATGCCTTCATCCAGGGGATCTTTGGAGCCGCAAAGCCTTCGACAACGACGATTGCTTGTGTTCTTTCACGGCAGGAATTCCTTAACAGTGTCGGCCCGGGGGAAATGGTTAAGGTGAAAGACAGGCTGGTTGACCGTAGAATCGAACCTGCCCTGAGCAATTGCGCTCCTCGGGCGGCTTCACTGATAACCGTGGCCGGCGTGGACCGGTTTTTCACCGTGGTCCGCAGTGAGGATGAACTTTTAAAGAGGTAGGATATGGATAAGACTCAGGTTGTACGATCGCTCTATATCAAGAATTCAATGCTGGATACGGACGTTAACATCTTCGCCGAAAAGGCGAGCGCCGTCTTTTTCAGAAACATTGAATTCGACAGCGAGAGCCTTAAAACCCTGCAGGAATACCAAGGCAAAGGCCGCGTCGTGTACGCCTCGTACCAGAGCGCCAACACCCCCCTCATGATCCTGGTGAACCTGCTGAAACGGCACGGGTTCCGCACCCCCGTGCTGGCCCTGGATTTCACCCCGAACCTGTTGCAGATGACGGTCAATTTTTTCAATGCCGTTTCGATATATTTCAACAGGCTGACCGGGAAAAAGAGAATCGAAAAGATCTCCGACTTTGATTATGTCCTGGACCAGCTGCGCGGCGACAGGGCCATCATAGTGTCGCTCCTGTCGCGGAAACTGTTCATCAGGCGGTACATTGAGATAAAGGCGGACACCCTCCAGTATCTCGTGGAGGCGCAGAAGCTCATCGACGAGCCGATCTACGTGTTCCCCCAGATCATGTTCTGGAACCGGAACCCGGAGCGGACCAGGGCCCTCATAACGTCACGGGCGACCGGCGACCGCGGCTTCTTCTCGGGCCTTTTCACCGTGATGAAGAGCGGGACCCCCGCCTTCATGCGCATCCCTCCCCCCCTCAATTTAAAGGAGGAAATCGCCCAGTCTCCCGCAGACGACCCCCGGCAGATCGCCCGGAAGATCCGGAACAAGCTCCTGGAGACGTACAACAACGAGAAGCGGACCGTGCTGGGCCCCACCATCAAGTCACAGCAGGAGATGATGGAAAAGGTCCTCTACCACAAGAACGTCCTGGACGAGATCAGGACGCTGAAGGAGACCGAGCACCAGTCCGAGAACAAGCTGCGGAAGAAGGCGTACAAGTATTTCCGCGAGATCGCGGCGGATTTTTCCATCATCAACATCCGGTGGTTCAACTGGTCTGTCCAGTACATGTTCACCAAGATCTTCGACGGCATCTATTTCAATATCGACGACCTGAAGCTCGTGCGCGAGGCGGCCCAGAAGGCGCCCATCATCCTGGTGCCGAGCCATAAGAGCCACATCGATTACCTGCTCATCTCCAGCATATTTTACGAGAACAAGATCATACCGCCCCACATCGTGGCAGGGCAGAACCTGTCCTTTTTTCCCATGGGGACCATCTTCAGGAAGTCGGGCGCCTTTTTCATGCGCCGTTCCTTCAGGGGGCTGAAGCTCTATCCCACGGTCTTCAAGCAGTACATCAAGACCCTCATAAGCGAAGGGTATCCGATCGAGTTCTTCATCGAGGGGACCCGCACCCGCACCGGCAAGCTCTCGACGCCGAAGATGGGCATCCTGAGCTATCTCATCGATGCCGTCGACGAGGGATATAGCAGCGACATGATCTTTGTCCCCATCACCATCACCTATGACCGCATCCTGGAGGAGTCGTCATACCACATGGAATTGAAGGGAAAGGAAAAGGAGACCGAGACCACCTCCGCCTTCGTCAAGAGCCGCAAGCTCCTGAAGCGCAAGTACGGCAAGGTCTACCTCTCCTTCAACCAGCCCTTCAGCTACAGGGAATACCGGGACAGCCTGAAGGAGGGCGAGGACATCGCCGATTCCCTGGGGCACTTCATAACCCGGCGGATCAACGAGATCGTGATGGCCACGCCCTTCTCGGTCACGTCTGCGGCGATGCTCCAGTCGTCGGCCCACGGCTTCACCCGGGAGATCCTGAAGAAGCGCATCACCCTGCTCCTCGATTACTGCGCCTTTGCCGGCGTCAGGATGAGCGACCACCTTGCCGCCGCGGCCAACTACGACGAGATCATCGATTACGTCCTCGAGTCCTATCTCCAGGACAACATCGTGGGCGAGCCGACCGCCGGCGTGGGCAAGGGGTCCCGCGAGGTCCTGGAGGGGCTCTATACCCTCAATGAGAACGAACGGGCGAGGATAAATTTCTACAAGAACAACACGATCCATTATTTCCTGCCCGTCATCTTCATATCCCTGGCGCTCCTCTGCCGGGCCGAAAACGATGAAATGGATGAGGCGAAGCTGTCCGAGGCCTTTTCCGATCTCACGGACCTGTTCAGCCTGGAATTCATCTATCCCGAGAGCTTCCTCGACACGGCAGCCACGGTGCAGAAGGGGCTTGAATACCTCGAGAAGCGGTCGGCCGTGTCCCGGGGCGGCGGCAGGGTGCGGATCCAGCCGGATAAGCGCGATGAACTGGTCCTTTTCGCCAAGGCCGTGCAGGACTTCCTCGAGTCGTACCTGGTCGTGTGCGACTGCGTTCTCCAGGTGAAAAAGAGAATGAGCCGCAAGGAGCTCATTTTCGAGGTGAGAAAAAACGGCATTAAGCTGTTCCACCTGGGAGAGGTGAAGCTCACGGAATCGCTCTCCATGCCCAACTACGAAAACGCGATCGCGCGCCTCGACAGGGACGACGTGTTCGAAAAGGTCCCGACCGGGAAGAAACAGGTGGACATGCTGGTGAAAAACGAAACCAGGGCCGGCGAGTTGAAAGGAAGGGTCGAGCGCTACCTCAAGCCGCTCCAGAAGATGTAGCCGTACCGGCTGTCCCGTCTGCAACAAGCGCGGTCCGGGGACCGCGCTTGTTGCGTCTATGCAGTTTCATCCTACCATTTCACCTTTTTTCTTCCCTTCTTGATCTTTTTCCGGTTAAGGGGCGTTCCTTCCCAGGCGTGTTCCAGTACCAGCATGGCGTCGTCATAGGTGAGCTCCTCGGGGTTGTACACCAGGGTGCCGTCCCCTATGGTGGTCTTCGCTATGGCCGGCAGCGCCGACTTCGGAACCTGCTGGGCGCCGTTCCGGTCGAGGATCTCCTTCAGGAAGCGCGGGTGCCTTCCGCCGGTGGCGTCATGGAGGTCCTGGTTCATCTTGCGCACCAGCTCGATGACGCGCTCCGGGCGTTCCTTTTTCGGCGTCGAGTTGTACACTTCCGGCCCCGCCAGGGGGAAGAGGATCTCCCCGATGATGTCGGCGCACTTGTGCAGGTTGTACTCGAGGCCGTAGGGGAGGAAGATGGCCATGCAGTTCCCGTGGGGAACGCGGCACACGCCGCCCACGGAGTGGCCCAGGCCGTGGACCATGCCGCAGGTCGAATTGGAGAACGCCGCGCCCGCCATGGTGGCCGCGTTGGCCATGGCCAGGCGCGCCTTCATGTCTCCCGGGTTCTTGACCGCGTGGAGAAGGTTCTCGCTGATACCCTTGATGGCCAGGTAGGCGTGGGAATCGCTGACCGGGTTCTTGCCGAGGCAGAAATAGGCCTCGCAGGCGTGGGTCAGGGCGTCCATCCCGGTCAGGGCCGTCAGGAACGGCGGCAGGGTCTTGGTCATGCGCGGGTCCAGGATCCCTATGTCCGGCAGAAGGAAATAGGACGCGAAGAGCATTTTGATGTTCTTGTCATGGTTGGCGATGACCGCGGCGTTGGTCATCTCCGACCCGGTGCCCGAGGTGGTGGGGATGATGATGAACGGGTTGAGCTTCTGTTTGATGTTGTGGGCCCCGGCATAGTTGAGCAGGTTGTTGCCGCCCAGGGACACGAGGATGTTCACGCCCTTGGCGGTGTCGATGGCGGAACCGCCGCCGACGGCTATGAGGGAGTCGCATCCCTTTTTACGGTATATCTCGGCCGCCTCGTTGACGACCTTGTACTCTGAATCGACGGGAACGCTGTCGTATGTCACGCCGATCTTGACCTTGGCGCCCATGGCTTTCTTCACGATGCCTATGAGCCCGGCCCCGACGACCCCCTTGTCGGTTATGATCATCGGCTTCTTGACATGCATTGACTCCAGCATGGCCGGTATCTGTTCCAGGGCCTTGTACCCCGATATGGTCTTAACGCGGCAGCAGTATTCATAATAGCTTGGCAGTATCATGGTGTTTCCCCTTATCGTGTAATAGTGTGGTTCATGGTCATTGTCGTGACCCTGTTAAAAGGTGAAGGCCCGGACGTAGATGATGATCCGCCCGACCCATTTGCGCAGCGGCGACATCTCGGACCACTTGGGATACCGCTTCACGGCCAGTTTCGTGATGATCTTCGGCAGCAGGTACACCTCGACGATGTTGAGCACCCGCACCACGGCCAGGCCCTGGACGATGTCCCCGTCCACCGTGAACCGGTCATGGGCGAAGGCCGTGGTGGTCGACTCCTGGAAGGTGAAGACCTGCATCGCCGCGGCCATGCTCTTGATGTTCATGGTGAGGGTGATTTTCTTGCCCTGGGGATTCCATCCCATGTATTTGACCTTGCCGTTCTTGTCCTTACCGACCACCATGTGGGGGCCGAAGGGAAGTATGCTCATGCACATCATGAAGTCGGCGGGGAACTCGGCGAATTCCTTCTTGACTTCTTTGTCGACCCGCGACGCCGCCTGTATGGCCCGTCCCACGATCCACAGCATTATGGCCACGTAGATTTTACTGATGAAATCCTTGCCCGCCTTTATCTCGGGATAGTTGTTTATGTTCATGGTCTGCTCCTTTTCAGTGTGTGATGGATTAAAACGCCCTGCCTTCCCAGGCGTGCTCGAGCACCGTCTTGCAGTCGGCTTCCGAATAGCGCTTTCCGCTCCGGGCCGACGCCGCCTTCGCGATGTCGCCCAGCTTGTACTTCGGGACCTTCAGGTCCTTCATGGTCTCCGGCATCATTCCCTTCAGGCCGGCCAGGAGGGCCAGGACCCGCTCCACGCCGGCTCTGCTCCTGTCCTTCGCGGGTGTTGCCGCGTATTCATCGTAGCCCGCCAGGGCAAGGAACAGCTCGTCCCGTATCTTCATTTTTTTGTGCATCATGTGGGCCATTTTGTACGGAAGGAGAATCCTCATAAACTTGCCCGCGGATATGTCGGTGGCCCGGGCCAGCTCCACGGCCAGCAGGTGCACCATGCCGGCAGGGGCGTTGGAAAAGGCGAGGGCCGCCAGGGCGTAGGCGTTGTGCAGTGCCAGGCTCGTTTCGACATGGCCGGGCTTCTTCAGGCCCTTCGTCATGTGCAGGCCGAGGTAGCGCAGGGCCGAATGGGCGTAGGCCTCGATCATGGGGCTGTGGATGTCCGTGAGGGCCGCGCCGACGGCGTGGGCCATGGCGATGACGGTCGACTCGGCCACGCAATCCCTGCTTTTGGCCGGCGTCATGCGCGGGTCGAGGACGGCAAGGTCCGGGTAGAGGAAGTTCGACGTGAGGGAACGGTTGTCCACGGTCACGGTGTTCGTGAATTCCATGCCGGACGAGCAGCATGCCGGCACCACGATGAGCGGCTTCAGGTGTCGCTTCAGCGGGGTCCCTTCAAAGTACTTGAAGAGGTCGTCGGTCTTTTCCGCGACCAGAATGTTCACCGCCTTGGCAACGTCCACCTCCGGGCCGTTTCCCACGGCTATGATCGAATCGCACCCGCGCTCCCTGTACAGGAACGCCGCGTCCCGGGCAAGGCCGATGCCGGCGTAGTCGCGCACGTCATTGAAAATTCCCCCCAGCGTTACCGCCGAGTCCTTGAAGGCGCCGATGAACTTCTTTATTAAACCGCTTTCGGACAGCGCCCTGCTGGTTACCACCAGGGGTTTCTGGGCGTCATAGCCCCTCAGTTCGAAGGGGATGTGCTCCATGGCTTTTTTGCCGGAGATTATTTTAGCCTGATTAAGGAATTCGTAATAATCTGGTATCTGCATAATCGCTCCTCGCTGATGTTTTTTGTACAGGCCCGCCGGCGCGTGTGAAACCGGCGGGCCGTGGCGGCAGTTGTTATTGTATTGCTATGTTGAGACGCTTCAGGGTCCGCTTCTTTGGGATGCCGTTGGCATCGTATCCCCTCAGCCGGTAGTATTTTCCGAGCATTTTTTCCAGCGGCACCGTGTGCTCCTTCTGGTCGCACTTGCGTCCTTCGGTGAGGAAGCGCCGGGGAAGGGTGTCGTCCTTTCTGGATATGCCCTCCCTCGTATTCATGTACCGCTCCAGGACGTGGACCCGCTCTCCCGCCTTGATGAACTTCAGCATCCCCAGGTAGGGGATGTAGGTCTTGCCCAGCACCGCGTGCCAGAGTTCGGGCCAGAGACTCACGTCCATGAGGTTCAGCGCCACCAGCGACAGGTTCTGGTTCAGCTGCTTGATCAGCGGCACCGGCGTCAGTTTAATGAGAGGCGGCTCCAGGAATACGGCGTATGCGGTAAAGAGACAAATGTGGAGGGAGTTCACCGCAGAGAGCACGTTTTCCATGAACTTGACCATGAAGGGCTTCCACCGGGTCGCGTAGGGACTGGCCATGCCCAGGTAGGCCTCGAGGGAGAAGAGGACCGATGACAGGTGGCAGGCGCCCCGGTTCGCTGTGGCGTAGGAGAGTCCGTGGCCGACGCATCCCCGCGGGTCATAGGCGGCCATTTCCAGGCCCTTGACGTGGATGGCGAAGTCCTCGCCGCCGTATTTTTTCGAAGCAGCTCTTGATCCTTCCGCCAGGTCGTTTCCCATCCCCTTGCGGTACGCTATGTCCCTGATCATTTCCGATACGCCCGACGGCGACCCGAATTTCAGGTTCGTCTTGATGAGACCCTTTTCGGTCGCTTCCATGGCCCATGCCAGGGTGCCGCCGGTGGAGATGGTGTCCATGCCGTACTTCGAGCAGAGCTCGTTCCATTCCACGATCTGCGCCGGGTCGAAGATCTCCAGGTTGGACCCCATGAGGCCGATGGTTTCGTATTCGGGGATATGATGTTCCTTGCCGTTGATCGTGCCGCGATGGCCGCAGAGTATGGCGCAGGGCTTGCAGGTGTCATACTTGGTATGGAACCGCTCGGCCATGGTTTCGCCGGAGATCTTGTGGGCTTCGCCGTGAGAGCCGCCGGTGAAGTTGCGCACCGGGAGGATGCCCGACGCGTTGGAGAGGTTCACGTTGGCGTTGGTGCCGAAGGAACGGTAGGAGCCGGACGTGATGGGGTTCTTGTTGATGAACTTGAAGAACCGCTTGTTGGCCTTGGCGAACTTCTTCTTGTTCGCGGGTACTATTTTGAATTCGTTCCCCCTGGCGACGATCCCCTTCAGGTTCTTCGATCCCATCACGGCGCCGATGCCGCCCCTTCCCAGGAAACGGTGGCCCGAGGCTATGTTCGCGTATTTGACAAGGTTTTCCCCGGCAGGGCCGATTACAATGGCGCCGGCGCCCTCTTTGAGAAGCGCGGCCTGGGCCGCCTCGGTATCCTTCCCCCATATGCCCTTGGCCGGCTTGAACTGGACTCCCTTGGAATCGATGTACAGGTACGTGGGGGCGCTGCATTTTCCCTTGACGATAATGGCGTCCCAGCCTGAGGTCTTGACGGCCATGCCGAAGGGGCCGCCGCATGTGCCGGTGACCATGGCCCCGGTGAGGGGCGATTTGGTGATGGCCTCGAAGCGCCCGGAGCAGGGAGCGCCGGTTCCCATCAAAATGCCCATGGTGAAGGCGATCATGTTGTCGGGTCCCAGGGGATCAAGGCCCGGTTCCATCCGGTCATAGAGGAGCTTGAGCCCCAGGCCCTTGCCGCCGAGATAGAGGTCGCGGTCTTTTTTATCCACTTCTGTTACCTGGAATTTCTTCGCGGTGAGATCGATTTCAAGCATTCGATTATTGGTGCCGATGACTTCCTGCATGTTTCTTCTCCTGAAATGATGTTTATAGTGTTACAGATACGATATACGCATATCTGTTTGAGGAGCTATAATCAATTAGAAAGAAACGCAGCAGCGGTACCGGGAAGAATCAGCCGCCTCCGGATGGCTTGAGGCAGCTCACTTCATCACCCTGTTTCAGCTTGGACCAGGTGCTGATGCGTTCGCCGCTGCGGAAATAAGCATAACTGGAAAAATCGGTAAGGCCGGCGTGCTTCAGGGCCCACTTGAGACGCTTCCCCGAGGGAATGCTCAGGGACATCCCTTTTGACGGATCGTAGTTTTCGAGCTTGAGTTCCTTGTCGATGCCGGAGAAGAATTTTATCCGGACGGTAATCATCTGTGCCATGAAGCCTAACCCCGTGCTGTCTACTGTGAACGCTGTTTAATTAATTTCAAGAATAAAATTTTTAACGAAAGTAAATATTTAATAATATCAAGGTGGAATAATGCGGAAACATTTTTCGCACCTGACCATGTCAGTATACAATATTCCAAAGATAAAGATGAGTCATCATCAGCCCGGGGAGGTCACTGATTTATTTTGACTTTTTGATATACTCCCGGAGTTTCTTCTGAAGCTCGTCGCGCCTCTTCTGAAGCTCGGTCCCCTTATACACGTCCCTGACCTTGATGGGCCTTTCAAACCGGGCTATCTCCTCGAACTTGAGGCTCGCGTACTTGGCCTCTTTGATTTCATCAAGGGAAGGCAGGATGATGGCGTAGAGGGAGTAGGGGGTGTGGATCAGGGAATGGCCCCGTCCCAGGTACGCTTCGGAAAATCCGCCGTCGATGTTGATCGAGCGGCCGTCGGGGGAGGCGATCTTTTCGCCTTTCAGGATGTCCACCGGCGTGTGGCCGTACACGATCCGCTCCGCGCCGAACTCCTCCATGATGAGGTCCATGAACTCTTTCTTCTTTAAATTCTCGCCCCAGTGGAGGGTCTTCTCCTTGTGGGTCACCTTGTCCTTGAAGAAATAGCGCTCGAAGGTCTTCATGGCGTGCTTGCCGAAGAAGGGCGACTTGGGCCCGCACCAGAGGTAGAACATGACCGCGAGCTCGAAGGGGTCCTGCTCCGTGCCCTCGAGGTAGCGGCGTCCCACGTTCTTCACCATCGTCTCGATGTGCTTCAGAAGCTCGCGCCCCTTTTTGCCGAAGAGCTTGTCGAACTTGCCGTCCTCGGTGCTGGGGATAAGGGCGTGTATGTTCAGGATGTAGTTGTTGATGTGGTACAGCTTGCCGTCCTCGAAGAGGTATTTCATGAGGTCCCTGATCTTGGGGCTTGATGTGAACTGGCGCACGAGGTCGTTGATCACGTCCTCCTCCTCCTGCGTGAGCTCCAGGGGGTTGTCAAGGTCCAGGGTCGGGAAATCGGTGTCGGTAAGGCCCTCGGTTTCTTTTTTCTTCAGCATCTCCGCGAATTTTTCCAGGTTCAGGCGCGACTCCATCTGGAGCTCAGGGAACTGCTTGATGGTCTTCTCTTCCAGCTTGAACTGTATCATGGCCAGGGTCTTTTCCATCTTCCGGGAGATTTCCATCTTCGCCTTGAAGAGGCCGGTTATCGCCCCGGGATAGAGCTTCTCCGCGAAGGCCTTCAGCTTGTCCAGGTTGATCCCCAGGCGCTCGAGGAAGGCCAGGTTGTCGTAGCGCACGCTGATGCGGAGCGCCTCGGCGATGAGGGACCTGTTGCCGGCCGCCGCCCCCATCCAGAGGATGTCGTGGTTTCCCCAGACGAACTGCACGTAGGGCCGTATCGACGGGCTCATGAGGATGCGGAGGATCTTGTCCGGCTCGTCGCCGCGGTCGAACACGTCGCCCAGGACCACCAGCTGCCCCAGGATGACCTGCTTCACGATTTTCGCCAGGGCGGTGATGACCTTGTCGGCGATGAACTCGTCCTCGTACACAAGATTGGGGACATGGAATCCCAGTATCAGGTTTTCGATGACGGTCTTCAGGTCCATGTTGATGTCGGACCTGATCAGGTCGAAATCGGTGATGTCTTCGACCTTGTAGCGGATTATTTTCACCAGGGCCGAAATGACGTCCTGCCGTTCCAGGGAGTACTCGTCGTCGTCGCTTCTGGTAAGATACCGCTCGCGCTGGATGACCTTGTCGAGGTAGTCGAGCTTTTCATTGGAAAAGTTTTTTGAAAGGGCCTCCTGCGCCGTCCTCCAGATGAGCCCGAAGCGCCCTTTCAGGATCGTGGTGAAGCGCTCGCCCGCGCCGTGGGTATCGCTGATCCACATGGTGGTGTTGATGTTGCGCTCGAGCTCGGACTCGATCTGGGTCAGTTCCCGGATGGTATCGTGGATTTCGGTGAGGCTCAGTTTGGAGGCCATGGCGTTCTCCCTGCAGGTCTGGATGTATGCGGGCGCGGGACGTCGTCCGCCGCATGACCCCATGGTTTATCAGATTTCGCGGCGTGTCAATTTTTTTTCTCCGTCTCGTCCTTAAACACCTTGGGCCGGTAGGCGTTACCGGGGAAATTGACCCGCACGCCCTTCAGGTTAAGCTTCGTTCCGTCATATGCCGCGACATAATACTGGGTGTAGCTCCAGTGCCAGTCCTCGTAGTTGTAGCCGTAGCACCCCGCGGCGGCGTAGCGGATGCCGTCCTTGTCGTACTCGTAGGTGTTTTTGACGCTCCCGGATATGACCGCCTTGACGGGGTACTGGACGAAGAGCCTGTGCAGTTCGTCACCGTCCTTGTGGCGTATCCCGCTCTGCGGGGAGGAGAGGACCGGGTAGTGGGTGAAGACGAAGATGGCCGCCGCGTACCGGTTCGTTTCAAGGTCGCGCTTCAGCCATTTGATCTGGTCCCGGTCGATGCGGTGGTCCCGGGAGAGAACGTGGAGCAGTATGAAATGGATATTGCCGTAGTTGAAGGAGTAGTAGAGACGCTCCCCGGTATAGCGCGTGAACAGCTCCAGGGAATTGTTGTACAGGTCCTTCTCCCCGGCAAGGATGTGGATGAGGGGCCTCAGCAGTTTCTTCTGCCCGAGGAACGTCTCGTATTGGCGGTCGATGTCATTCCTCGTTACGCCCATCCATTCGGTGCCCCCCTGGATGATGTTGCCGGTGTGTATGACCATCATCGGGTTTTCCTGGTTGATGGCCTGGAACACGAACTCGAGCTTCTCGGCATAGCCGGTAAAGGGCGACGCGGGGCTCGTGTTTCCCAGTACCACGAATTTTATCTCGTGGCCCGGTTTCTGCTGCGGGGCGGCGCATCCGGCGGCGACGAGAAGGGCCGCCAGGAGGGCGCGGATTGTGCGTGTTATGCGATATGGCTCCATGGGGTTATTCCTTGATGGCCGGGCTCCTTGCAAGGACGGAATAGGGGGCCCGGCGGTTTCCTGAAACAATGAAATAAAAATCAGGGGGGGGCGTGACGTCAATTACATTATTATTTTGCGTGTATCGTTGGAAAAGACCGGCGTATGCCATGTGATACGGGAACTCCCTGCCTTCATGACGCGATCCGGCCTGTCCACGCCGGCCGGCTTTTGCGTGTTTGAAAAAATATCATCCGGCCTGAATTGTGTTTGTTAAAATTATTCGGTGGTATATAAATTGTAACTTTCAGGGTGAAGGATGTTTCCAATGAATGTTCAGAGGGCCCAGGGGGGTGGGAAAAATTGACGGTTTATCCGCCGGCTTCAGGTAAGGCGGTTTTTCTCATGAAGGGGACCCGCGGTATGCTGGTTTAACGTGCCTGGCGGGTTTCGTGTCATAATAATCGATATGTCCATTACGAGGTGAGAATTCCATGAAGTCAGGAAAAGTGCTTGTTTCCCTGTCAATAATGCTGGCGATGGCCCTTGCGGGCTGCGTCACCACCGTTTACCGGCCGGCCGTCGGCGTCATAGGGACGGAGGACGCGGCTGTGGAAAAGCTTGGCGACGATATCCGTTCGATCAGGCTGGTTCTTAAGGATAAAAAAATCGGTATTTTTTATTTTACAACTTTGGACTGGCAGATAATAGACGCCGGAAAGCGCATATCAGGCAAGCTGATCGATTACCTCACTTCCAAGCGCGAACTGACCATTATTCCGCGTATCGAGGCTGACGCGAAAATGAAGACCCAGGCTATTGAACAGGCCAGGATTTTCGACATTGACGCCATGCGCATTACGCGGAGAGAACTGCCGGTCGATGTCATCGTCATCGGGACCCTGATGCAGGACATGGGGACGGTCAGGATCGAATTGAAGGCCATCGATGTCGCGACGGGCCGTCTGATGCTCGTCAGCGGGGTGCGCATGCCCGCCTCCGGCGAGTTCAGCGCCCAGGAGAAACCCGAGCTGACCGCCCTGTATAAAAAATCGCCTGAGAAAATCATGGTCATCAACAGGACCTATTTTCTGCTCCAGTGGATGAAGGAAAAACAGCCGCTGGTGTTCCTCCTGGCCGTGGTCGGCGACAGCGAGATGAAGGCCCTGCGCTCGAGCAACGCGGTCCTTACCGAAAAGCTGGACAGGCGCAGGGGGCGTTACCAGCAGGAACGGCCCGATGTTATGAAGAAGATCATCTCCCTGCAGGAAGGCCTTTCGCTGATGGAGCGGTATGACCAGCAGCGCTTCGGGGAGATCATGAAATTAAAGAAGGAGCTCCTCGGCAGGATGAAATAGGTCCGCGGGCGCTCCCGGAGGCCAACGCATGACGATAATTCTGGCGGTGCACAAGGACGATGAGACCGTCATAGCCGCGGACACGCGGATATCTTTCGGAGGCGAGATAATACCCGGGGACAACCTGCGCGTGGAAAAAATCATCAGGGCTGGCTCGTCCTTTATCGGTTCTTCCGGATGGGGGCTGTACGACAACATCATGACCGATTACGTCAGCCGCCGGGAGGATGTCGCGCTGGACGACGTCTCCTCCATCTTTAATTTTTTCCTCGATTTCTGGCAGGAGCTGCACAGGCGGTACCCCTTCGTGAACGACCAAAGCGGCGGCAAGGAATCCCCCTTCGGCGACCTTGACGCGAAGTTTCTGATCGCCAACCCGTCCGGCATCTTCCACGTGGGCAACAACCTGAGCGTAAGGAAGTTTGAAAAGTATTACGCCATCGGCTCCGGGTCGAGCTACAGCCTGGGCGCCCTTGACGCGCTCTATGACCGGGAGCCCGACGCGGAGACGATCGCCCGGCGGGCGGTGCTCACCGCCATGAAATTCGACCGGGCCTGCGGCGGCGAGGTCGATCTGCGGAAAGTGGAACGGCGCGTTACCTGATGACCGCCGGCCCCGTGATGCGGGACATCACAGGTGCTTCATCAGGATTTGCGCGAACTCGGCTATTCTCGTCACCTGCGGAAAAATAAGATGCATCGTTATTCCGGCTGCGGCCGCCACGGCAAATATGATGGCGAACTGCTTCCAAGTGGCCTTGAATACGCTGCCGATCCACTCGGGGCCCATCATTGATTTTGACTTCCCCGTGAGGGTCATGGCAAGGACCGAGTCAAAGGCCACTTCGGAGAGTATCGACGGCGCCTGGTAGATGAGGTATGCGCCGGCGCCAAACACCGCCGCCAGAAAGAGGGCCAGGGCGATCAGGACGATGACCACGCCGATGCCTTCGTCCAGGTCAAGGTCAAAGGACCCGGAACCTCCGCCCGATGATGAACCGCCGGATGACGGGGACGCCGGGACAGCGTCCCCGTATGATCCGGAAGCCCCCGCGCCGGAAAATTTTCCTCCCCCGCCGCTGAATGTGCCGCCCGTCCCCGATGGTCCCCCGCCCGCGGATACGTCGGACGGTGACAGCGAGGAAAGGTCGGGGAGAGAAGAGCCCGATGTTTTAGCATGAACCGCGGCGGCACCCACGACTATCCGGAGCCAGAACTTGATCGCGATAAAGAACACGCCATAGGCGAGGAGAACCGTGAGGGGATACCGTATCGCCGGATTGCCCAGCCCGGCCATGAGCAGCAGCTTGGACGCGGTGGCCCCGGCCATCGCCGTGGCCATGAGTATCAGCGTCATGTGGAGGCGCAGGGAAAAGCGCCTGGTCAGCTTCGATATGAACGCATTCCGGTTTATCATGGTTGGTATCCGTCCTGAGATGTACAGGCTGTCATGAACGAGTCGTTATCGGTCCCGTCAGTTCCGGTAGCTCTGGAGCGGCGCCGGTATCCTGCCGCCGCGGCCTATGAAGACCGACGATCCGAAGCGGCTCACCGGCATGACCGGGGCCCTGCCGAGGAGCCCGCCGAATTCCACGAAATCGCCCGCCTTTTTCCCGAAGACGGGGATGATCCGCACCGCCGTGGTCTTGTTGTTCGCCACGCCGATGGCAGCCTCGTCGGCGATAATGGCCGCGATGGTGTCGGCATCGGTGTCCCCGGGCACGGCGATCATGTCCAGGCCCACGGAGCAGACCGCGGTCATGGCCTCGAGCTTCTCGATGGAGAGGGCGCCCTGTTCGGCCGCCTCGATCATGCCCAGGTCCTCGCTCACGGGGATGAAGGCGCCGGAGAGCCCTCCCACGAAAGAGGACGCCATGAGGCCGCCCTTCTTGACCGCGTCATTCAGGAGCATGAGTGCGGCCGTGGACCCCGGCGCGCCGCAGCGCTCCAACCCCATCTCCTCGAGTATGTAGGCGACGCTGTCCCCGACGAAGGGCGTCGGCGCCAGGGACACGTCCACGATGCCGAAGGGAATTCCCAGGCGACGGGCGGCCTCGCGGGCCACCAGCTGCCCCACGCGGGTGATCTTGAAGGATGTTCTCTTGATGGTCTCGGCCACGGTCTCCAGGTCGCTGCCCTTTATTTTTTCGAGCGCGCTCTTGATGACGCCGGGGCCGCTGATGCCCACGTTGATCACCGCCTCGGCCTCGCCGATGCCGTGAAAGGCGCCGGCCATGAAGGGGTTGTCGTCCGGCGCGTTGGCGAAGACCACGAGCTTGGCGCAGCCCACGCTCTCGCGGTCCTTCGTGGCGGCTGCTATATCTTTTATGATCGACCCCATGAGCCTGATGCCGTCCATGTTGATGCCGGACCGGGACGTGGCCACGTTGACCGACGAGCAGACGCGCTCGGTTTCTGAAAGGGCCCGGGGGATCGCGTTCATGAGCTTCCGGTCGCCGGGGGTCATCCCCTTCTGGACCAGGGCTGAGAAGCCGCCGATGAAGTTCACGTCCGCGTCGCGGGCCGCTTCCTCCAGAGCCCGGGCGAAGGGGAAGTAGTCTTCGGTGGCCGAGCTTTCGGCGACGATGGAGATCGGGGTCACCGAGATCCGCTTGTTGATGATGGGCACGCCGTAGCTCTCCTCTATCTCGTCGCCCACGGCGGCGAGCCTGCCGGCGAGACGGCCGATCTTATCGCGGATCCTGCCGCACGATTTCTTCACGCTCTCGTCCGCGCAGTCCCGGAGCGATATCCCCATGGTGATGGTGCGGATGTCCAGCTTTTCCTCCTGGATCATCTTCAGGGTCTCAATGACTTCATGCTGGTTCATGGCTACACCCGGTGCATTGAATTGAAGAGCTCTTCGTTGTACATGTTGATGACCAGTCCCATGGCGTTCCCGATTTCCGCCAGCTGTAGCTTGAGCTCCTTCAGGGACACGGAACTGCCGGCCAGGTCGACGGACATCATCATGGTGAAGTTGTCATGCATGATGGTCTGGCTGATGTCGAGGATGTTGACGCTGTTGGCGGCCAGTTTGGCGCTTACCGCGGCGATGATGCCGACACGGTCCTTTCCGACGACGGTTATGATTGCTTTCATGTATGATTCCAGTATGTGTGATGTTTATTCCGAATTGGATACTTTTCTCCGTGGGATTTGGATTTTTCAAGCGATTTATTATTCATTCTGCCTTTCCGGTGCAGAGTAGTGTCAAGTGGAGGAATTTTTACCGATAACAATCGGCCCTGCGGTTACTCTGACACCTATCTTGACCGATAACTGATATTTCTTTTTGAACGCACCGTTTTGTGTTCAATAATTTGGCGACCGTCCAGACGGTATTTATATTGACATAAATAAATAGAGGAGCTAAACATTGTTACATGTGTAAAAATAGATGCCGATGACATGGAGGAAAGATAATAATGGGTAAACTGTTTTTAATTCTGGCAAGCATCTGTTTCATCCTATCTCTGTTTTTCCCAATGAATGCAGGCGCTGAGGACGGAGTGTTTACAGCGGTTACCGACGACGGCATCAATCTTAAAGTAAAGCGGTACAGGCCGTCAACCAGCGCACAATTCAATTCGAACGGGCAGCCGGTCCTGCTGTTCCCCGGGATCGTTGCCAACATGAACCAGTTCATGATGTACACGCCGGAGGGCCGGAAATCTGATTACAAGAATATGAAGCTGCCGGAGCCCCTGGCGGAGTGGGCCAAGGGCGATCCCTATATTGCCGAAGACCCCATGCTCTACTACAGCATAGCCCATTACCTCTGGCTCCAGGGATATGACCCCTGGTTCGCCAATTATCGCGGTGTCGGCCGTGGTGACTGTAAAAGCGAGAAAGGCTCGGTGTACACGAACCTTGACGTGTGGGCTGCGCTGGATGTCCCGGCCTGTGTCCGTCTCGTGCGATCTGCGACAGGTAAGGCCCTGGTTATCGGGGGCCATAGCACCGGCGGCAGGGTCTGTCACAATTTCATGCAGGGGATTTACATTGACGCATCAGAGATGGGCGGGGATTATATTCCCCATGTCAAGGCTGATCCGGAAATTGCGAAGCAGCGGAACCGCGACGTCAGGGGACTCCTGCTCCTTGATCCGGGCGGAATCCCGCCGCTTCCGAAAATGATTGACTATTACGCAATCTGGAAAATCACGGGATACCCCATATATCTCGATTTTGACGGGATCATGGTAAACATCGTCAATCCCCTTCTGGGGCATACCCTTCTGGGCGGAGAGGCCATTGAGGCAATCTTCGGGATTGTTGATTATCTGCATCTGATATACGCCTCATACCCTGACTGGCTTTATTCGAAGGAACTGGATCTATTCGGGTTCCTTGATATATGGGTACCTGAAAACACGGATGTCCATGTGGCTGATTATTTCGCGCGCTACTGTGTTTCCAGCACCTACCTGCGGGCCCTCACCGAGTTCGGCGATAATTCTCTCCACAACGCGATGCGGGAGGACTGGAGGAACGGCCCGGAAAACAGGTACCTGGTCGAGGGACCGGAGCCTGACCGCGGCAATGACGGATATTATTATTACGACGACGATGCGAACATGGCGAGGATCACCTCGCCGGCCTTTTCCATATTCTCTGACCGGGGTGCACTGGTGGACGCGCGGGAAATCATCAGGGACGTCTACGGGAAGAAGACGCCCCACCGCCTCGACGAATGGCACCAGATACCCGGCACGGCCCATGCGGACGTGGTGTGCGGCTACGCGACATCATGTGTCGCCTATCCCCTCATCGGGAAATGGCTGGCGGCGCTTAACGCCCAGAAGCCTGAAGATGCCGGTGCTGATGAGGTCGAGGATAATTCCACCGGCAGCGGCGGCACTGCGGCAGACAACAGTGGAAATGATACTGGGAATTATCTGGCCCCCCTGTTGTCAAGCATTGCCGCTTCCGGCGCCGGATGCGGCAGCGCGGCCAACGCCTCGACGACGGGCGGGACGGTTTCGGCCTCTTCATGGCTTGAGCTGGCCATCATGGGCGCGGCTGTCTTAGGCGTAATTCAGCTGGGGCGCCGGAGGCGTACGCGGCGGTAGGCCGGGGCCGGCAACAATTTTCCGGCGGAACAGGGACACGGAGGTGACAGCCGTGTCCTTTTATTTTCGGACGAGCTTTCCCTTTATCACGGCCAGCATCTTCGCCGGGGCGAGCCTGATGGCCAGTCGCTTTAGGTCCGCCGCCGGCTTCCGGTATCCGTCCGCCTCGACCATGTCGATGGCAGCGGCCGGGCAGGCCCTCACGCAGAGGCCGCAGCCGACGCAGCGGGCCGGGTCGTAGCGGTGACGCTTTCCCTCCATGGTATGGGCCCGGAGGTTGCACGACGCCAGGCACCTGGCGCAGTCGGTGCACCGCGCTTCGTCCACGACGGCGCGGAACTTGGGCGTGGTGACGATCAGGCCCGGATCAACGCCGATGATCTGCCCCAGCATGTGACAGCAGCAGTCGCAGCAGGTGCAGATCTGGTTCGCGCTCCCGGCCGCGACATTGCCGGCGAAAAAGGTCAGGTTCTTGCTGATGCGGTCCTTCACGATGGAGCGCATGGAGTCGCGGTCGAACGCTTTGGCCGCGCCGCGGTCTATGTACAGTGTCGCGATATTCCCGAAGGCAAAGCACCCGTCGAGTCGATCGGCGCGCCTGCACTCATGTCCCTCCAGGTGACGGGCATGGCGGCACTGGCAGTTGTTGAGCACCGCCATCAGGTCGTGGGAGCGGATCATCTGCTCGACCCGGTCCGGGTCAATGGCCGTCCCGGCTGGGCCCTGCTCCAGGTTCAGGGGGACGCTCCGCACGACCCGTGTCGGGTGCTCCAGGTATTTCCTGACATATCCCGTTTCATAGAGCCGGTTGGCGATGCGGGCGAACTCCCGGTGCCACGGCGTATCGTGGTTGTCCATGAGCACGTTCTCGAACATGCCGGGCAGGATGGGGAGGAGGGCGTAGCCCCTGCCGCGGCCGCGGATCACGCCCCGGGAAACCATGGCGTCAAGGAGCGGCCTGATGTCTGACGGATCTTTGCCCGCCGTGCGGGCGACCTTTTCCAGCGTATGGGTCTTATAAAAAAAGGGAAGATGGGCGGCCAGCTCGGCTTCCTCGATGGTGAAGCAGTGGACGAGGAGTTCCAGCAGGAGCGATTCGCTTTCGTCGGGTCCTATCATGGCCTCGAGGCTGAATTTTTTCGCCAGCTTCCGGTATGCGGCATTGTTGTAGTTCATGGTAACCTTCTTGTTTATGGATGCAGTCCCGGTCTTGGATTGTATCTTTATTTATATGGTGCGACGGCGTACCTTCATGCGCCGGCATGGTGAACGCATAATCATAATAAGGATGGGGGGGCCGTCCGGTTTTGTCAATATTAATACGGACAATGGACGCGATTGATGAAGCTGGCATGTCATTGTGGACGCAGCGAAGCAATCGTGTCTTTCTTAAGAATGCAATTGAGCCCATATCCCGTTAGTGGGTTCAATTGCCAGATCGGTCAGTCGTTTCACTCCTCGCGATGACAGATGTAATAATTACATGCAGTCGTGCCCCCTTTAGGGACAGGGGGGGTACGGGAAAAATGGATTGAAATATAATTTGTGCCCAGGATGAGGGAAGGGGATATTTTTTAACTTGATAAACTGCAATCATCCTGATACTCGTGTTAATACAATGCGATGTAAGAATTCAAGGATATCCATATGAAAAAAACCGTGTCTGTAATGATGGCTGTTATTGTATCCGCGCTTGTGTTTTCCGCCGTTTCAGGGGGAGAGGACGCCCCGAAATACAAGGGGCGGGGCGAGGCCCTCATCGTGAACAACGACCTGCCCAAGGCCAAGAGCGACGCCCTTACCGAAGCTTTCAAGAATACGCTGCAGAAGGCCGTGGGTGTGTACATAAAGGCAAAATCCAAGGTCGAGAACTTTGAGATGACCTATAATAAGATCCTGAGCGAATCGTCAGGGTTCGTGAAAAATTACAAGATACTCAAGGAAAAGACCGAGGATGGCGTCTATTCCGTGGAGATCGAGGCCGAGGTGTCGAGCGAAAAGCTTGATGACGCCTTCAGCCGGCGCCTTTCGAAATTCGTGGAGAAGAACCTGTTCAGCACCTTCACGATCATCGCCTCCGCCATGACCAGCGGCAACCGGTTCTATAACCTCACGACCACCATCATGATCATGATCAATGATCCCACCATCGAGATAGATTCGATCCAGATGAAGCTCCCCAAAAAGGGATGGATAAAGCCCCGTATAACCAAGTCGGGCCTGGCGAACCTGATCATGATGGGCGAAACCATCGATCCCAAGAACATGGCGTCCCCGCACTATGTCGACGACATTGTCTATTTCCTCGAGCACCGTGCCGCGCCGGTGGAGATCAAATTCAAGAACCCCGGCAACGGGAAGGAGGAGATCAGGTCCCTCGCCCTGGAAAAGCTGACCATGACGGCCTCCCTGGGGGGCGGCCCCTCGATAAGCATCCTGAACAAGGAGATAAAGGAGGTGACCGACCGCGAGCTTGCCGATTCGGCGGCGGCCCTCAAGAAGGCCGCCGTGCTCCTCGAATACGAGAAACGGCTGATCGGCATGAGCGGCACCGTGGTGCTGACCATGGGCACCTACCGGGGCGGCGCGAACAATTATATTGAGCTCAGCATGTCCTTTTCGATACCGTCAACGAGCATCGATATCAGCGGCATCGACGCGAAAAGCATCGAGCTGCGGATGCCGGTGACCGGCTGGACCAGGCCGGAGGTCAGGGAGAGCGAGTACAGCATCGATGTGGCCCTGAACATATCCGGCAAGGACCCGCGGAAGATGAAGCAGCTTGCCGATATCGCCTACCAAATGGGCAAGGACGCCTTTGAAATCGAGGTAAAATACAGGGACAAAAAGAAAAACACCGTAGCGAAGAAACTGGCGGTTTTTTCCTTCATGTCGATCGGCATCAGTGAAGAGGGTAACAAGATTTTTGACGTTCAGGGCATGGCCTTTGACAGGATCGAGCCGGCGCAGCGGAAGGCGATCGGGTCCTATTTAAAAAAACAATCAAAGTAGCAGGAGAGGCCGAAGGTTCTACTCGTCGAAGAAATAATACTAAGGGTAACGTAATGGAAACAATCATAGGCAAACACTGGCATCATATTGACCCTGCGGAGGCGGCCGGCCTCCTGGGGACCGACACCGTCCGCGGCCTCGATGTGCATGAGCACAAGCGCCGGCTTGAGCATTTCGGGCCGAACGTCCTCACCCCGAAAAAAGGGAAGGGGCCCCTGGTCCGTTTCCTCCTGCAGTTCCATCAGCCCCTGGTCTACATCCTCATTGCCGCCGGCATCGTTACCGGGGTCCTTGGAGAATGGGTCGACTCAAGCGTCATCTTCGGTGTGGTCCTGGTCAATGCCATAATCGGGTTTTTACAGGAGGCGAAGGCGGTTTCAGCCATTGAGGCCCTGGCGGGAACCGTCAGGACCGTGGCCACGGTGCTGCGCGCGGGCGTGCGCGAGCGGGTGGACGCTTCGGACGTCGTCCCCGGTGACATCGTTTTTCTCCAGTCGGGCGACAAGGTGCCCGCGGACATGCGCCTCTTTTCCGTGAAAGAGTTCCGCGCCGATGAATCCGCCCTGACCGGCGAGTCCCTCCCCGTCGACAAAATAGCGGAGGCCCTGCCGAAGGACACGACCCTGGCGGACCGCCGCAACATGGCCTTCGCGTCGTCCCTGGTCACTTACGGCCAGGCCGAAGGGATCGTCACGGCCACCGGCGACCGCACCGAGGTGGGCGCCATATCGGGACTCATCGCCGCAGCCCCGGACCTGCAGACGCCGCTGACGAAGAAAATGGCGCGCTTCAGCAGGCTGCTCCTTTTCCTGATCCTGGTGCTGGCCGGCGCGACCTTTGCCGTCGGCGTGTGGCGGGGGGAGCCGGCCATCGACATGTTCATGTCCGCCGTGGCCCTTGCCGTGGGCGCCATTCCCGAGGGACTGCCCGCCGCCCTGACCATCAGCCTTGCCATCGGCGTGTCCCGCATGGCGCGCCGCAGGGCCGTGATCCGGCGCCTTCCCGCGGTCGAGACCCTGGGAAGCACCACCGTGATCTGCTCCGACAAGACCGGCACCCTCACGCAGAACCAGATGACGGTGCAGGCGTTGTACGCCGGCGGCGCGCGGTACGAGGTGACCGGCATCGGCTATGTCCCCGAGGGTTCCATACTCCGCGGCGGTTCTGCCGCTGATGTCGACCGGGAGCAGGCGCTCCGGGAATGCCTTGTCGCCGGGCTCCTGTGCAACGACAGCGACCTGAGAAATACCGAAGGCTCGTGGACGGTCCACGGCGATCCGACGGAGATAGCTCTTATCACGGCGGCAGTCAAGGGCGGCGTCGATACCGGCGCCTTGAAGAAGTCGATGCCGCGGAAAGACGTCATACCCTTCGAATCGCAGAACCAGTTCATGGCGACCCTCCATGAAGCCGGCGGCGGGCCTCAGATCTATGTCAAGGGGGCCATCGAGGTCGTCCTCGGTTTCTGCGGCACCGCCATGGCCTCCGACGGGTCCGGGACGTCCCTCGACGCCGGCGCCGTGACGGCGGAGGCCGAATTGATGGCCGGACAGGGACTCAGGGTCATAGCTTTCGCCGGGAAGAAATTGAACGGCGGCGAGGGCCTCGCCCGGGATGCCCTTGCCGGCATGACGCTCCTCGGGCTCCAGGGCATGATAGACCCGCCGCGTCCCGAGGCCCTTGCGGCGGTAAAGGCCTGCCAGCGGGCGGGTATCGCCGTGAAGATGATCACCGGCGACCACCTGTCCACGGCCCGGTCCATTGCCGGGCGACTGGGCATCCTGGCGGGGGACACCAACCCGGCGGCTCCGGCGGGGGCAATGGCCGGGGCGGAGATCGAAGCCCTGAGCGATGAAGCCCTGTCCGGCCGGATCGAGGACATTGCGGTGTTCGCCCGCGTTACTCCGGAACAGAAGCTGCGCCTGGTGGACGCGCTCCAGGACCGGGGGCACGTGGTCGCCATGACCGGCGACGGCGTGAATGACGCGCCGGCGCTCAAGACCGCCGACATCGGCATCGCCATGGGGGTCGCCGGCACCGAGGTGGCCCGCGAGGCCGCGGACATGCTCCTCACGGACGACAATTTCGCCACCATAGAGGCCGCCGTGGAGGAGGGCCGCGGCGTCTTCGATAATATCACGAAATTCATCGTCTGGACCATCCCCACGAACCTGGGGGAGGGCCTGGTGATACTCGCGGCCATTTTCGCCGGCGTCGCCATGCCGGTCCTGCCGGTGCAGATCCTCTGGATCAACATGACCACCGCCGTCCTGCTCGGGCTCATGCTCGCCTTCGAGCCGAAGGAGCCGGGGCTTATGACGCGGCCGCCCCGCGATCCCGCTTCGCCGATCATAACCGGCGCGCTGATATTCCGTATCATGCTGGTGGGCGCGCTTCTGCTCGCGGGGGCCTTCGGCCTTTTCGAGCTTGAAATGTCGGCGACGGGGAACCTGGCGGTCGCCCGGACGGCGGCGGTGAATGTCTTCGTCATGGGTGAGCTTCTGTATCTTTTCAACTGCCGGTCCCTCACCGAGTCGATATTCAGAGTGGGGTTTTTCTCCAACCCGCTCCTTTTCGCCGGCGTTGCCGCCATGGCGCTTCTCCAGCTTGGATTTACCTATGTCCCCGCGATGAATACTCTTTTTAACAGCGCCCCGATTACTCTTGCGCGGTGGGGCTATATCATGGTATGCGCCTTTGCGATCTATGCCCTGGTGGGGATGGAGAAGATGATCGGCGGATTGCTGAGACGGCGGGGCAATAAAAAAGCCGGGTGATGATTGAACGCCCGGCTTTGACGCTTTTTTTTATGTCTTACGGAACGCGTTTCACCGATTTATCGGCTATCATGTTTTTCAGCTCTTGAAGAAGTATCTTTTCATGCTTGTCGATGTGACCATCATCGTGGGCTAGATGTATAATTTCCTCGTACTCGGCGTTGGTTATCTGATGATCTTCGATGGCCTTCTTTATTACCTGTTCCAGTGTTTTTCCGCTTTTTGTCAGCATATAATCACCTCGGTGTTAAGAATTGTAAGCTATTCATTGATGCCAGTGCAGCGTGGGTCTGTAGATACCAAGAAATGTTACCCGGTGCCGTCTGTCAAAAAGAATTCTTTTCAGGGCGGGTTTTTTTGCGGCAATCCATGATAACAGGGAACCTGTCGGTTGAATGCTGATGACTATCATCGTTCCTGTATTACGGGGAAATACTACTGGCGCTGATTGTAAAAAACTCCCGGAATAATCGGGAGTTTTTCAATGTCTGGCCTTGAGTGTGCGGGTGATAATTCCAGATATGATTACCACTGCCCCGTGGCCAGGTACTCGTTGATGGCCCGGGCGGCCCTGCGCCCCTGGCCCATGGCCAGGATGACCGTGGCCGCGCCGAGGACGATATCGCCGCCGGCAAAGACGCCCTTCTTGCTCGTCTTCAGGGTCTCCTCATCGGCAATGATGTTGCCCCACCTGGTCACCTTGATGTCCGGCGAAGTGTGCGGGATGAGGGGATTGGAAGCGTTCCCTATGGCCACGATGCAGGTGTCCACGGGTATGACGAATTCGCTTCCCTTGACCGGCACCGGCCGGCGCCGTCCCGAATCGTCAGGCTCGCCCAGCTCCATGAGGAGGCATTCCACGCCGCTGACCCAGCCCTTGTCGTCGCCGATGAAGCGCACCGGGTTCTGCAGGTAGTTCATCTGCACCCCTTCCTCCTCGGCGTGGTGTATCTCCTCTTTCCGGGCCGGCATCTCGTCGCGGGAGCGGCGGTAGACCAGGTACACGTTCTTCGCGCCAAGGCGCAGGGCGGTGCGCGCCGCGTCCATGGCGACGTTGCCGCCGCCGAAGACCGCCACGTTTTTCGACCGCGCGATGGGCGTGGCCGTATTCGGGAACGAGTAGGCCTGCATCAGGTTGGCCCTGGTCAGGTACTCGTTGGCCGAGTAGACGCCGTTCAGGTTTTCCCCGGGGATGTTCAGGAACACCGGGAGCCCGGCGCCGGTGCCCACGAACACGGCGTCATAGCCGTTTTCCATGAGCTCGTCGATGGTGTATATCTTGCCGATGACCATGTTGGCGCGCAGCTCGACGCCCATGCGCACCAGGTTGTCCACCTCGCGGCCCACGATCTTCTTGGGGAGGCGGAACTCGGGTATTCCGTAGGCCAGCACGCCGCCCGGCTTGTGCAGGGCTTCGAAGATGGTGACCGTGTGGCCCTCGCGGCGGCAGTCGGCGGCGACGGTGATGCCCGCCGGTCCGCACCCGATGATGGCTATTTTCTTTCCGGTCTCGGTCTTTATCTCCGGCGTCACGGCGGTGTTCTGCGCCATTTCCCAGTCAGCCACGAAGCGCTCCAATTTGCCGATCTGGACGGCCCTGTCCACTGACTTGAGGCTCTTGCCAACGGTGCACGGCTTCTGGCACTGCTCCTCCTGCGGGCACACGCGGCCGCACACGGCGGGGAGGACGTTGGTGACCTTGATGGCGTCCACGGCTTCGCGGAACTTCCGCTCGGCGATGAACTGTATGAAAACCGGGATGTTGACTTCCACGGGGCACCCCTTGACGCAGGGGGCGTTCTTGCACTGGAGGCAGCGCTCCGCCTCGGCGACGGCCATCTCCTCGGTGAAGCCGAGGGGCACTTCGTTCACGTTATGGATCCGCTCGGAGGGCTCCTGCTCCGGCATTTTCTGCGGCGGTATGGCCAGCCGCTCCTTGTTGGTTAATTTCGTGTTTTCCATAATGTACTCATGTCCTCTTTGGCCCCCCAACCCCCCGGAGGGGGGCTTATGTTGTAACAGGTATGTTTTTAAAACTGTAATGCTAAAGTCCCCCTCCGGGGGATTTAGGGGGCGTCCCTACCGGTCCAGCCCGATCTTGCAGGCGTGGTCGAGGGATTCCTTCTCCAGATCACGGTACATGCCCAGCCGCTGGATCATCTCATCGAAATTCACCAGGTGGCCGTCGAACTCCGGGCCGTCGACGCAGACGAATTTTGATTCGTTCCCCACGGTGACGCGGCAGCCGCCGCACATCCCGGTCCCGTCGATCATGATGGTGTTCAGGCTCACCTGGGTGGGGATGTTGTACTTCTTCGTGAGGAGGCTCACGAATTTCATCATGACGGGCGGGCCGATGGCGATGACCATGTCGATCTTCCTTCCCCCGTCGATGAGCTTCTGGATGGCGTCGGTCACCAGGCCTTTGGTGCCGTAGGAGCCGTCATCGGTGGTGATGATCACCTCGTCGCTGGCGGCCCGCATCTTGTCTTCCATGATCACGAGTTCTTTCGAGCGGCCGCCCAGGATGGATATGACGGTGTTCCCGGCCGCTTTCATGGCCTGGGCGATGGGGTGCGCCGGCGCGATGCCGATGCCGCCGCCCACCATGACCACGGTCCCGTGCTTCTCTATGTGGGTGGGCCTTCCCAGGGGGCCGGCCATGTCGATGATGGAATCTCCGGCCTTCTTCTCGGAGAGCGCTTTCGTGGTGGCGCCCACCGCCTGCACGACCAGCTCTATCCACCCGGCGGCAGGGTCCGCGTCGGCTATGGTCAGGGGTATCCGCTCCCCGGATTCGTTGACGCGCAGGATGATGAACTGCCCCGCTTTGCGTTTTTTCGCTATTTCCGGCGCTTCCACTTTCATGCGGAAGACCTGGGGAGAGAGAAATTCTTTTTCCAGTATTGTATTCATGGTTTTTGATTATAAATGAAGAAAAATGCTGTCAAGGACAAATATTTAGCGGCACTAATATTTCATGTTACAGTCAGGTAACATTTTTTTGTTTTTTGGTTTCCCCATCCCCTATAGGGGCGTTAAGGATAATAATCAAAATAGAAGACGGGAACTAATTTGTACCTAAAAAATTTATAAAAATCAAGGGCAATTGTTTGTGCCCCGTCGGGTGGACAGGGGAGTACAATTTGTCTTACTGACCGCCGGAAGAATGGTTATCCTGTTACCCTCGCCATTGAAACCGTGATACCCGGCAACCCTGCTTTTTGTTATTATGTTTTAGTCCGTATCGGTGATTGACCGTTGGAAATTAATTATGTTTATTGAATAGGTAACGAGAGATGATGATGATACTGTTTCTGACATCAATTGCATACATTAAAAAGGAAACGTTTATTTTGATTAAACGCTTTGGCGGATCTGTTCATTTTGAAGGCCCCAGGGCGGTTGCTGTTAAAATTGAAAAGACCCGGGCTGGGGGATGACGGACGCCTCTTTCCCCCCTATGTGAATGGAGTCTCCCAGCCCGTATCGGTCTTATGCCCGGCGGCATAAGATGGCTATAAGATAGAGCGATATTTTAAAGTAGAAAAGGAGTTATCGTTGCCATGTGAGAGCCGGCGGCGAAGAGCATAACTGACATCCTTCCTTAATAGGTTCTGCATGTGTGATCGGTCCGCCCCAGGCCGCGCCTCCAATCGGCAGGGAGCGGACCATTTTTTATGGGGGCAAACGGTGAAAATCCCACGATCCCCTGCGGGGGGCGTGTTTACCATGATGGTGCGGTCTCCAAACAGAGCTTTCTTTTTTTATACCGTTTGCAGAAAAGTTTATATCTTGACGTATTCCTTCCCTGATAAATAGTAGCCACATTGAGATTTTTGTTTAGATCAGGAGTGCCGGACTGATGGGAAGGATTCTGGATCGTTATAAAATGGCAATTGTCACCATCCTGACTCTGATGTGCCTTTCCTCAATCATTGTTTTCTACGGCATACTCCAGACCGGCACCGTTTTTTCCCATTTTTTCTATATCCCGATCATCATTGCCTCCCTCTGGTGGGGAAGGAGGGGGATATTTGTTGCGGTCGTCCTTTCCATGTCGCTTATTGCGGCCCACCTGATCCTGAAGCCTGAACTGTCAACGGTCGACGATTATATCAGGGCCCTCATGTTTATCATCATATCCGTGGTGGTTGCCATTTTGAGCGAGCGCATCACCAGGGCCCGTGAGCGCATGAGGCATTTCAACCTGGTGCTCCGGTCGATCCGCGACATCAACCATCTCATTACCAAGGAGAAGGACCTGTACCGGCTTCTCAAGGGGATCTGCGACAACCTTATCAAGAACCGCAGTTATAATTACGCCTGGATAGCCCTGGTGGACGAGAATTCCCGCCTCCTCTGGGCGGCCGAAGCGGGCCTGGCGGAAAAATTCCATCCCATGGCTGACATGCTCGTCAACGGCACCATGCCCCTGTGCGCCCATCGGTCGGTGTACCAGCGGGGCGTTATCGTCACCAAGGACCCGTCCATCGACTGCGCCGGGTGTCCCCTGTCGTCACTGCACGCAGACCAGGGGAAGATGACCATCCGCGTCAACCCCAGCGGCCGCCTCCGGGGCATCCTTTCGGTTTCGGTCCCGGAGGACCTGATCACGGACCGCGACGAGCAGGTCCTCTTTGAGGAGATCGCCGACGATATCGAATACGCCCTGAGCGGCATCGAACTCCGGGGCGAGCACGAGGTCACCCTGGAGGAGCTGAAGGAGAGCGAGGAGCGCTTCCGCTCCATCATCGAGAACGCCCCCTTCGGGTATTACCGCGTCGACCTGCGCGGGCTTTTTGAATACATCAACACGGAGTGGGAGCGGATGTTCGGCCTTTCCCGCGACGACGTCATCGGAAGGCATTTTTCCATAACCCAGTCGGGGGAGGGAAGAAAACAGACCGAGGACCAGATCGGCAGGGTGCTGGCGGGCGAGACGGTCCGGGGCGAGTTCGGCATGCGCCGCAAGGACGGCATGATGGTGTACCAGACCTATTACAGCCAGCCGCTGTATCACCGCGGCGAGATCGTCGGGGCGGAAGGCTTTCTCAACGACATCACCGAGCGTAAGAGCGCCGAGATGGCGCTCCGGAGGAGCCGGCGGCTCCTGTCGCAGATCGTCGAGGGGAGCCCCATCCCCACCTTCGTCATCGACGAGGAGCACCGCATAACCCACTGGAACAGGGCCTGCGAGATCCTCACCGGCTACTCCTCCGACGACATGATCGGCACGCGGCGGCAGTGGGAGCCCTTCTACCGAGGGGAGCGCCCGACCCTGGCGGACATCATCATCAGCACGGTCCTGGAGCCGGAAACGGCCGGTCAGTACGGGGGCGAATACCGCAAGTCCCCGGTGCTGGAGGAGGCCGCCGAGGGCGAGAGGTTCTTCGCGGCCCTGGGTTCGCGGGGCAAGTGGCTCTCCTTCACCGCCGCGCTCCTCCGCGACGCGGAGGGGAACATCAGCGGCGCCATCGAGACCCTCCAGGACGTCACCGAGCGCAAGAGGGCCGAGGACGAAAAGATCAGGGCCTACACGGAACTCGAGCAGATTTTCAATTCCACCCCGGTGGGGATGCGCGTTATCGACCGGAACTATGCCATCCTCCACCTGAACCGCCGCTTCATGGAGATGTTCGACCTGGATTCGCGCCACTTCGCCCGGAGCGGCCAGGCGGACTGGGACCGGGAGATCATCCAGGCCGACCGGGTGCTCATGAAGCGGATCCTTGCCGGCGAGCGCTATGTCGAGTACGAGCTGCGGACCGCCGTCAACGAGGACGAGGCCGTGTTCATCGTCCACGCGTCCCCCTATTTTTCGAAGGACGGGAACGTCATCGGCGTGATCGAGAACTTCACCAATATAACCGAGATGCGGAGCCTTCAAAACGGCATCATGCGCATCGCCGAGATCGAGCGCCAGCGCATCGGCCAGGACCTCCATGACGGCCTGGGACAGAACCTGACGGCGGTCACCTTCCTCATCGAGGCCCTCAAGGAGAAGACCGCGGAGCGCTTCAAGGTCGGCATCCCGGACATCGAAAACATCGAGTCCATGATCCGGGACGCCATCGTGCAGACGCGGAGCCTGTCGCGGATGCTGAGCCCCGTCGAGATGGAAAAGAACGGACTCAGGTCCGCCCTGGACGAGATGGCCTCCTCGACGGAGAAGATTTTCCACGTGTCGTGCAAGATCTACCAGGACGGGAATTTCTTCGTCAGCGACAACCAGGCCGCGACCCACCTCTTTTACATCGCCCGCGAGGCGGTCACCAACTCCATCAAGCACGGCAGGGCGGCGAGCATCCACATCCACCTGGTCGCCAACAGCGAGTTCCTCAGGATCGTGATCCAGGACGACGGCGTCGGCGCCCAGGAGAAGAAGAACACCGGCCTCGGGCTGCGCATCATGCGGTACCGCGCGGGAATCATCGGCGCCGAGTTCCAGGCGGGCAACCGCGAGGGCGGAGGCTTCGAGGTGCGCGTCCAGATGAAGCAGTGAGCCGCCAGGGGCAGCGGCCTCACGATTAATGGTACGTGGCGGCATGGAGCTGTCCCCTTGTCCGCCTCGCGTTGACGGCCCCCGTGCCGTTTGTCAAAAAACCAATAGTATCTTCCGTTTATGGTCACCATGAAATCAAAAAATGATTGATTCTGTACCGGCGATGGTTTATTCGTCAATACGGACAGTGCCGGCACCGGTGCATCCGCGCCCGGGTGACCGCGGCCGGCCGGGACGCGAGGTGTGGGCAAGGGGGACGGCCATGGTCCTGGGCGATCTATTGACGAAACACGCGAAGGAGAATCCCGCCGCTGAGGCCATTGTCTTCAGGGAAGTCAGGCTGAACTACGGCACCTTTAACCGCGAAACCGACCGCATAGCCGCGGGACTCCTGAAAATGGGGGTCGCCAAGGGGGACCGGATCGGAATATATCTTTCCAGCAGGCCCGAGTTCCTCTTCATATACCTTGCGGCGGCGAAGATCGGCGCCATCGCGGTGCCCGTGAGCTGGCGCTTCACCCCCCCGGAGATCAGGTTCGTCATCAACGACGCCGGCATATCGCTCCTCTGCACCATGCCGGGCTTTTCCGGCATGGATTTCATCGGGAACCTCGACCAGATACGGCAGGAGGTTCCCTGCCTGAAGCATGTGGTGCTCCTTGACGGGGGCCCCGCGGGGAACGACATGGTCCCCTACGTTCACCTGTTGCGGGAACCCGACCATTCCCTCAGGAAGGCTGCCGCCGCGGTTACACCCGACGACACGGTGCTGCTCCTCTACACATCGGGGACCACGGGGGTCCCCAAGGCGGCGATGCTCACCCACGGCAACCTGGTAGCCTACGCCCGGGGGATGCTCTCCTCGTCGGGGGCGGAACAGGGCGACTCCCTGCTCCTCAACGTGCCCATGAACCACGTCGGGGGCGCGGTCATGGCCCTGATGTGCTGCCTCTTCCTCGGGAACAAGCTCGTCCTGATGGACGCCTTCGTGCCGGAGGAGACGCTGAAGGTGATCGAGCGGGAAAAAATCGCCATCATCGGCCAGGTCCCGGCGCAGTACGCCATCGAGCTCCTCAATCCCAACGTGGGAAAATACAATCTCGGCTCAGTGAAAATAGCCCTTGTCTCCGGGCAGTCGTGCCCGGCGGACCTTATCGCTAAGATCAGGGACCGCATGGGGGTTCTGCCGCGCAACGCCTACGGTCTCACCGAGTCAAGCGGCGCCATTACCTTCACGCGGCCCGAGGACGGCGAAGACAGGGTCCGCAACAGCGTGGGCAGGCCCATGGAGGGGACCACCATCGCCGTCATGGACGAGAAGAACAACATCCTGCCGCCCAATAGCATAGGTGAGATTGCGGTGGCGGGCGACACGGTCATGAAGGGATACTGGAACCGGCCGGATGAAAATAAAAAGGCCTTTGACGAACGGGGGTACTTCCGCACCGGCGACATGGGGATGATCGACGAGGCCGGGTTCCTGGTCCTGAGCGGCAGGAAAAAGGAGATGTACATCCGCGGCGGCGAGAACGTGTATCCGCCCGAGGTGGAGGAGGCCATCGCCCGGCATCCCAACGTGATGATGTCCGCCGTGGTGGGGCGGCCCGACCCGGTCATGGGCGAGGTGGGGCGCGCCTATATCATACCCAAGCCGGGCGCGGCCATCACCCCCGACGAGATCAAGGCCTTCCTCTCCGACAAGCTCGCCCGGTATAAAATACCGGAAGACATCATCTTCCGGAACAATCTGCCGCTGACGCCTGTCGGCAAGGTGAAGAAGCTCGACCTCTACGAGGAGATAAGCAGGGAATTCAGGATGAAGTAGCGTTCCGCGACTAGTGTAGCATGCTTGAAGCCGGGGTCGCGTGGCCCCGCCTTTAAACAACGTGATCTCAGGGAATTCGAAATGGGCGAGGTTTTCATCCGCGCCCTGTAGCTTATCAGGCGGCCGGGTACGTCCGGCTTCAGCCGTTACACCCCGCTTCGGGGGCCGTTCTCGCCGAAAATTAAGGCGGCGTGTCCGGTTGCGCTGGATTTGCCCGCGCCATGTCCCATTGTATAAAATGACACCGCTGCCGGTAACCATAACCTTGGAATAATGGAATAAAAATAGCAAAAACTTGGGATTGACTTTACGGAAGCCCGGTAGTATTATACCCATGAAGATATGTAATGCATATTTTCGGTTAGGGTCACAGGCGGTGGCCCGGGGATCATGGGTATCGGGCGGTCCATTCAGTGCAGCACCAGACAGTTTCAGACAAAAACGCAGTACCGAATATGTCAGAAAAAGCGATTGAACACAAGAAAATCCTGATTGTCGATGATCATCCGCTGCTCCGGCAGGGCATCAAGCAGGTCATAGAGCTGGAAGAGGACCTGAAGGTCACCGGCGAGGCCTCGAGCGCCAACGAGGCCATAGACATGATCAACCGCGACAAGCCGGACATTGCCATCGTGGACATCACCCTGGCGGGTAACGTGAGCGGCATCGAGCTGGTCAAGTCGATCAACGAGCGGTTCCCCGACATCAAGGCCCTGGTGCTGACCATGCACGACGAGTCCCTTTACGCCGAGCGGGCCATCCGGGCGGGCGCCCGGGGCTACATCATGAAAGAGGTTGCCTCGAAAAACATCATCAATGCCATCCGGACCATCATCAATGACGAGCTCTATTTAAGCGAGAACATATCGAAAAAGATAATCGACAAGCTGGTCCGCGGGTCGGCGGACACCATCGGCATTTCCGTTGAGAACCTGAGCAACCGGGAATTCGAGATATTCCAGCTCATCGGCAACGGCTTCAGCACCAAGGAAATGGCGAAAAAGCTGAATCTCAGCATCTATACCGTTGAAAGTCACAAAAAGAACATCAAAGAGAAGCTGAAGCTCAAGAATTCCTCCGACCTTTCCAAGTACGCCATCCAGTGGGTCATCATGCAGAACAAGTAGCGGCATGGCGGGCCTCAGTCCCGCCATGTCAATCCTTGCATGTGTAAAACCGAATAATCAATACAAGCTCCTTTGTTCAGGGTAAAACACTTTTTTTCCCGCACCAGTCAAGGAAAGCCTTATTGAGTGGAGTATTTTCACCATTAATCAGCGGCTCAGGTAAAAAGTGGTGGAAAAATAATCGCCGGGTATAGAATTATTCACACCCGGGTATATCTGGGGCCAACGGGTCAAATTATCCAGGAGGCGCCTATTTCAAACACTCCCCCATCCGGGAATAATCTTGAAACAGCAGACAATCACCAAATTTTGTTATATGGAATTAGCAATTATCGGGAGTTGACCTGCGGCCAATAGATATGATAGGTTGTAGGTGGGCCTGAAAAAGCTATTGTGAAGTCTCCGCTGCAGAATTCGATCCAGGCGGTTAAATCGTTGTTGAAACGGACACGGCAGCTCGCTCGGGTGCATTATTAGCAAGCATTGACTATGACTTGAGTGTACTGCGGATAAAAATACTTTTAGGATGAGGAGCTTTTCGTATGAATTATAAATCCGGTATTTGCACATTTTGTGGTACGGGATGCGGTCATCTCCTGGATGTCAGGGATGATAAGGTGTGCGGCGTCTTCCCGATGCAAAACCACCCGGTCAGCAAGGGTCGGCTCTGTGTTCGGGGATGGAATGTGCATGAGCTGTTAAACACACCTGAAAAAATAACGACCCCGCTCATCAGGAAGGACGGCAAACTGGTCGAGGCGTCCTATGACGAAGCGGTTTCCTATCTGGTGGAAAAACTCAAAAAGGTTTCCCCGGATGAGATCGGATTCCTTGCCTCGCCCCGTTCCTCCAACGAGGACAATTACCTTCTCATGAGGCTGGCCCGGTCCGTGTTCAATACCAATAACATCAGCCTTGACTGCGATCCCGGCCACCGGATCAGCCTTGACGTCCTGCACAAGGGCACCGGCATGGCGGGCATGCTCGGGTCCCTTGAGGAGATATCCAGGGCCGACTTCATGCTCGTCGTGGGCATCGATATCACCAAGCAGAACCCGATCATCGGCAGCGAGATTCACATGGCCGCCCGCAAGGGGTCGCGCGTGTTCACCATCGATACCCGGGTCACCCAGATAGCCCGGCTGTCCAACGGTTTCCTCCAGATACAGCCCGGGGCCTACAAGATTGCCATAGCCTACATGGCGAAGGTGCTCCTGGACGAGAACCTCGCCGATGTCGATTTCATAAAGAAGCACACCGAAGGATACGATTCCTTCACCAAGGTCCTTTCCTCCCTGAAGGAAAGCGAAGTCGTCGAGAAGACCGGCGTCGATATAGAAGTACTGAAGACCCTGGCGCGGGACCTGGCCCTTTCCAGGTCGGCCATGGTGTTCTACTCCTCCGGCATCTCCGGATTCGACAGGGAAACCGTCAGCTACATCTACAACCTCTACCTGATGGCCGGCAAGATCGGCAAGGAAGGATGCGGCGTCAATCCCATCACCGGTATCAACAACCTGCAGGGGAGCAAGGATATGGGCATCGCCCCTGATCTCCTCACCGGGTTCCAGAAGCTGTCCGACAGCGCCGCTGTTGACAAGTTCAACAAGGAGTGGGGGGTGAAGCTGAACACGCAGGCGGGCAAGTCGCCCAACGAGATGGGAAGCAAGCTGAGGGCCTTTGTCGCCGTCGATCATGACGAAACCATCATCCGCAACGTGGACGATATCAAGAAGACGGATTTCGTCGCCTACATAGGCTCATACCAGAACGGTTTCATGGATTACGCCCACGTGGTGCTTCCCGTAGCCACCTATGCCGAGACCGACGGCACCTTCACCAACACCGAGCGGCGCGTCCAGCTGGCGAAGAAGAAGGTTGAGCCCCCGAAGAACATCCTGGCCTGCTGGCAGGTCTTTTCGAAGATAGCGGAAAAGGCCGGCGCCACGTGGAGCTATGGATCACCGGCGGACGTCATGAAGGAGATCGCCAAGCTCACGCCGAGCTATTCGGCCGTTTCCCACGACAAGCTGGGGATCGGCGGCGTCAAAACCTACGGCCTTGACCGCTATGACGCGGAAAAAGCCGCGAACAAGGCGGCCTTCGCCCCCGTTGACGCCAATTTCGCCGTTCCCCTGGCGAGCGAGGAATACCCGGTCCTTCTGCTCATAGGCGAATCCCAGCATTACTGGCACCAGAACAATCTGATGAAAAAGACCCACATACCCCTGCGCGAATACAACGCGACGCTGCTCCTCTATCCGCAGGGTTATGTCGCCATATCTCCGCAGAAGGCCAAGGAGCTGAACGTCCGAGACCGGTTCCCGGTCAAGATCGTATCGCCCTACGGCTCGATGGAGACGCTGGCGCAGGTGACCGACAAGGTGAAGCCGAACACGGCCTACGTTGCTTACTTTGTCGATGAAATGGTCACCAAGTTCTTCATGGAACACAAGGATGTCCTGAAGAGAGGCGAAGACACAACAATCCCAGTAAGAATTGTGAAGGTATAACCATGTATTTGATAAACAAAAGCCAAGTATTGGATATTGCCAAGGAACTGCAGAAGGAATACCAGGTGTACGGCCCGGTAATGGAGAAGGAAGCGAAGCAGTGCATGTTCGTCAAGGTCGATGACATTGCCGAACTTGACCTGAACGCGCCCATACCCGCGAAGCCGCCGAAGCACGCGCTGTTCCCCCAGTTCGAACGGATCATGTCGTACCAGTATGACAAGAAGAACCAGAAGGTAGAGATCAAGCCGGACTTCGACAGTTCGAAAAAGGCCCTCTTCGGCCTCCGGTCATGCGACCTCACCGGCGTGCTCTGCATGGACCGCTTCTTCCTGGGCCAGGAGTTCGTCGATGACGTGTACAAGAACCATCGCAAGAACATGTTCATCGTGACCAACACCTGCAACGTGCCTTTCAAGCAGTGCTTCTGTGTGTGCACCGACAGCGGCCCCAGCGCCCAGGAGGGATACGACCTTAACCTTACCGACCTCGGCGACCAGTACCTGGTCGAGGCCGGCAGCGACAAGGGCAAAGCGCTGGCTGAGAAACTCGGGCTTAAAAATTCGGACGATTCCCACAAGAAGGCTAAATCAGAAGTTATTGATAAATCGATCAATGCGTTCGACGCGATAGCGAAGGACAACAAGGCCTGGATATCGCGGGTGGTGAACCGGGTAACGACCGGCCTCATCGACGAAAAGGTCTGGGAATACATCGGCAACCAGTGCATCGAATGCGGCGCCTGCTCCTTCGTGTGCCCCAGCTGCACCTGCTTCAATATCGTCGACCCGGTGACGGGCCCTGAAACGGCCGACCGGATGCGCACCTGGGATTCCTGCTCCTACGAGGGCTATTCCCGGATGGCGGGCGGCCATAATCCGCGGAAACCGGTCGAGGACCGGCGGAGCAAGCGGTTCTTCTGCAAGCTTTCGTATTCGCAATCCAAGAAGTATCTTCGTCCCGGCTGCGTCGGCTGCGGGCGGTGTCAGTGGGTATGCCCGGGCGATATCGGCCTGCCCAATGTTGTCACGTATATCAGACGAGACATTCAAAAGTAGGTGGGTGACATGAGCGAATTAAACAACATAACAATACCTGAAATAGCAACGATCACCGAAATCAAGGATGAGATCATTGAAGTCAAGACCTTCTATCTTTCCTTTGATGGAAGACAGGGGGGGCAGCCTCCGAAATTCACGTCGGGCCAGTTCGTCATGTGCACGGTCTTCGGGTCCGGTGAGTTCGCGGTCTCGCTTCCGCCCAGCCCCGAGAACGACAGGTTCCACCTGACGGTGCGCCGGGTCGGCAAGGTCACCAACGCGCTGCACTCGCTGAAGGTCGGCGACAAGGTCGGGATCCGCGGCCCCTTCGGCAACGGGTTCCCCTTCGAGGAGATCAAGGGCAAGAACGTCATATACGTGGCGGGCGGCATCGGGTTCATTCCGCTGCGTTCGTCCATCATGCGGGTCATGCAGAACAAAGACCAGTTCGGCCGCGTCCTTATATTCCTGGGCGCCAGGACCCCGCAGGAGCACATGTACGCATATAACATCAAGGAGTGGAAGAACACCCCGGGTTTTGAGATGAACCTTACCATCGACAATCCGGTTCCCGGCTGGGACGGCGACACGGGGTTCGTTCACACGCTTCTGAAGAAAAAGAACATTCCCGTGGAGAACACGGTGGCCTTCGTGTGCGGCCCCCCGATGATGTTCAACGCCGTCATCAAGGAGCTCACCGAGCTCGGTATCAAGGAGGAGAACATCATCTCCACCCTCGAGCGGCACATGAAGTGCGGCATCGGCAAGTGCCAGCACTGCGCCGTCGGCCGTACCCTGGTGTGCACCGACGGACCGGTGTACAACTACAAGCAGCTCAAGACCCTGGGAGAGCAGTTTTGATGGAATTCCTCCCCGTCATAGAGCGGCTGGCCCGCGAGAAGACCTGCTTCGTCGGCATGGGGAACCCCCTCATGGGCGACGACGCGGCCGGCGTGTACGTCGTTGACGGGATCAGGGAACAGATCGATTCGCCCACGGTCTCGGTTTTGAATGTCGAGGACGTGATAGAAAACTATGTGTACAAAATAGCCGACAGCGACTGCGACAACGTGGTCGTCATCGACGCGATGCAGTCCGGCGCGGAAAAAGGCTCCGTCTATTTCGGCCGGCTGCATGAGTTTGAGGAGACGTTCAACAATAATTATTCGACCCACAAGCTTTCCCTGTTTCTGTCCGGGAAGGTGCTGGAGCAATATAACAAGAAGACCTGGTTCCTCGGCATTGAAGTCGGGGATGTCGATTACGGCACGGGTCTTTCCGAGGACGTTAAGAAAAGCGCTGATATAATCCGCGATCTATTACTATCGTATATTAACTGCGATCAAAAGGAGCTCGTTTATGAACATTGATCTCTATTCTAGCTTGCAAATAGCAATGGCAATACTGCTCGGCTCAGCCGTCATCGTGCCGCTATTGTCGGGCAAACGGAAGCTGGCGGGCTGGCTGAATTTCATTCTGGTCACCGCCGCCGCTGTTGTGCTCTTGAATATTAGTTTTGTATCCATTTTCCAGGGGGGGGCCGCGACGCAGAAGGTTCTGGGCGTATACATGCTCATAGACGGCTTCTCCGGGTTCTTCATCGGCATCATTTCGTTCCTGGCGATCATGAGTTCCTTCTATTCGATCCAGTACATGGAACACTATGCCGACTACAAGCTCTGGAGCTATTACCTCTGCTTCCCCCTCTTCATACTGGGGATGATCGGCATCGTGACCGTCGACGACCTGTCCACCGGCTTCACCATAGCCTGGCAGATCATGACCGTCGCCTCCTATTTCCTGATCCGGTTTGAATACAAGGAAAAAGGGAATATCCGGAACGCCAACAAGTACCTCATCCTGATGGAGCTGGCATGGGTCCTGATCCTGGCCGGCACCTTCTTCATAAGCGGGTTCTCCTGGGGCGATTCGCTCCACTCACTGGTCGAGAAACTGGGCGCCACTTCGGGCGCGTCCCTCTTCATCGTCTACGGCCTGATCCTCATAGGGTTCGGCTTCAAGGCCGGTATGTTCCCCTTCGGACAGCTCTGGCTGCCCGACGCGCACTCCATTGCGCCGTCCCCGATCAGCGCCCTCCTTTCCGGCGTCATGATCAAGACCGGCGTGTACGGCATCATCCGGACCTTTTTCTGGATGGTCCCCAAGGAGGGATTCAACGGCATGGTCTGGGGCATCATCATAGCGAGCTTCGGCGCCGTCACCCTCTTCGTCGGTACGACCCAGGCGCTGAAACAGCATGACGCGAAACGCCTCCATGCGTACCACTCCATCGGACAGATGGGATATATCATACTCGGCATCGGCTCGGCCCTGGTCATGCTGAACAGCCCGAGCGTGTTCGTGAAGGCCCTGTCGGTGCTGGCCATCATAGGCGCCATGTACCACACCCTGAACCACACCGTGTTCAAGGGCCTCCTCTTTCTTTCCACCGGCAGCGTTCTCTACGCCACCGGCACCAAGGACCTGAACAAGCTGGGCGGCCTTATCAAGATCATGCCGGTGACCGCGCTGGTGGCCGGCATCGCCTCACTCTCGATCGCCGGTATGCCGTCCTTCAGCGGCTTCGCCAGCAAGTGGACGATCATCTCCTCCGATATCCTGGCGGGAAACCAGTCACTGATGCTGGCCATCTTCGGCATCATCGCCCTCTTCACGAGCGCCGTCACCCTGGCGTCGTACGTCAAGTTCTTCGGCATGACCTTCACTTCCTCCGGCGTTGAATGGACCGTGAAGAAGGAGATCAAGGAAGTCCCCTGGACCATGCTGCTCCCGAAGGTCATCCTCGCCATGCTCTGCCTGGCGCAGGGCCTGCTCCCCATCCTCTATTTCGAGACGTTCATAGGGATATTCAAGAACTCGGCAGGATCAAGCCTGCAGGCCGTGTTCGGGGACGTCAGCCTCGACAATTACATTGTCAATTCAGCCATGGGCGTGTCGGTGACCGTCCCCGGCCTTGAAGGCGCGGTATCCTCGGTGGCCGTTCCGCTGGTGGTGCTGATCATCCTGGCGGCGGCTTACCTCTTCGCGTGGCTCCTGAAGAAATCGGGCGGAGCGGAAGAGAAGGAAGTCCCCACCTGGCTGTGCGGATATCAGGATCTCAATAATAATAACAGGTACGTGGCCCACAATATGTACTCCGCATTCAAGAAGGCGGTCAAGTGGACCGGGGGCAACGTTAAAAAATAAGGCACATTATTTACAAGAGGTAAATCATGCTTACGATTGATGATGTAAAAAAACAGTTAAAAGATAAATACCAGGCCGCAGTCAAAAACTTCGAGGCTCCCTACAGCACGCGGCTGTTCGTGGACATCGACAAGAGCAAGGTCAGGGAAATATCCAACGAGATAATCAAGATGGGCGGCCGCTACCTGGTGAGCGTAGGGTACGACAACATTGCCCGGGACAAAACGCTGGGACTCATCCACAACTTCAGCCTTGACCGGGACGACCTCTTTGTCTGCATCCGCACTTCCGCACCGGTGGACAATCCAGAGTTCGACTCCATCACGCCCGACATTCCCAACGCCGGCTGGTCCGAGCGGGAATACATGGACCTGCTGGGGATGAAATTCAAGGGACACCCGAAGCCGAAGCGGCTGATCCTCGCCGATGACTGGCCCGAGGGCGTGTATCCCCTCCGGAAGGAGGTGCCCTATAACCTGATGCCCCCTGCGGCGGAAAACGTGGCCTATCAGCTTGACGAGGCCCCCGAGGGCTGCACCACCATTCCGGTGGGTCCGTTCCATCCGACCCTGCACGAGCCGGCGCACTTCGCGGTCTTCGTCGACGGAGAGACCATCAAGGGCTGTGACTATCGCGGCTTCATGGTGCACCGCGGCCTGGAAAAGCTCTGCCAGACCCAGGTAACCTACAACGAAATACCCTTTATCGCCGAGCGGATCTGCGGTATCTGCGGCTCCGTGCACGCAACGTCTTATTCCCAGGCGCTGGAACTTGCCGCGGGCTTGAAGATCTCCCGCCGCGCGGAATATATCCGCACCATCATGCTGGAGATCGAGCGCATCCACTCCCACCTCCTCTGGCTGGGGATAGCGGGGCACCTGATCGGCTTTGACACGGTCTTCATGCAGGCATGGCGGGTCCGCGAGGCCATCATGTGGTATGGCGAGAAACTGACCGGAAACCGGAAGACCTACGGCATGATCGTCGCCGGCGGGGTACGCCGGGACATCACCCCCGAACTCGGGGACGAGCTCCTGGGCATTCTCAAGACGATTGAAAAGGAGCTCATTACCATACACAAGGCCATTGTCGGCGACGGTTCCATACACCGCCGCACCAAGGGCGTCGGATGCATCACCAAGCAGGAGACGGAGCTCTGGAGTCTGGTCGGCCCGGTGGCCCGGGCGCGCGGGGTCGACATCGACGTCCGCCGCGACCACCCCTACGCGGCCTACGACGAAATGCAGTTCGACGTTCCGGTCGTGGATTCCTGCGACGTGTGGGGCACCGTGGTCGTCCGTATCCTCGAGACCTTTGAAGCGATCAAGATCATCCGTCAGGCCCTAGACAAGATGCCGGCGGGCCCGATCATGACCGAATTCGCCGAGGACGTCAAGCCGCTGCAGCACGCCATTGCCGCGGTCGAGGCCCCCCGGGGCGAAGTGGTGCATTACCTGATCACCGGCGAGGAGAACAGGCCGGAACGGTGGCGCGTCCGCGCCCCGACGTATCCGAACCTGCAGGGCGTCCCGGCGATGCTCCTCAACGACCAGTTCGCGGACCTGCCGATCATCATCGGCAGCATCGACCCCTGCTTCTCCTGCACTGACAGGGTCGTGAAAGTTGACATCAGGACCGGTGAGAAGAGCCGTCTCACCAAGATGGACCTGGAAAAGATATCTCGGGCTAAAAAATTCGCGGGAAGGTGAGAACATGGACATTCTGTACGTCGCGGTCAATATATTGGTATTTTTACTGCTGGCGCCGTTCTTTGACGGCGTGGTGCGGCGGATAACGGCACGGGTAGTGCAGTCGCGGCAGGGCCCCCCCCTGATGCAGACCTACTACGATATATTCAAGCTCCTGGGAAAGCAGAACCTGACTCCCGGCAATGTCGGATTCAAGATCGCGCCCCTGGTCGCCCTTGCTTCTATCATCAGCGTCATCGTCTTCTTCCCGCTGGGGCATGAAGTGAACGTCCTTGCCGGGTATGCCGATATCATCACCGTCATATACCTGCTGACCCTCGGCGGCGTCGCCGTTCTCCTGGGCGCGCTGTCCAGCAAGAACACCTATGCCTCCCTCGGGTCAAGCCGTGAAATGATAACCATGATCATGGTCGAACCGGTCCTGGCCATGACCTTCATCCTCGGCGCCGTCAAGATCAAGAGCCTGGGCATCGGCGCCTCGGTGGCCAGCGTGGCGGGCGGCGGCTACGGCGCTTCGGTCATCATCATGCTGGTGGTCTACCTCGCCGCCCTGCAGGCCTTCGTGGGTCGCCAGCCCTTTGACATAGCTGAAGCGGAAGTCGAGATCCTGGAAGGGCCCTTCATCGAGTTCAGCGGCCCCAACTTGGCGTTGTTCAAGTATTACATGCTGATGAAGCAGATGTTCTACGCGGCGCTCTTCGTGGTCGTTTTCATACCGGCAATCAAGACCGGGTACTACGGTTTTGATGTTCTGATACAGCTTGCCTTTGTTTCACTGGTGTATGTCCTGATAGCGGTCCTGGGTTCAACCCACCCGCGGATGCGGATTGACCAGGCGCAGAAGTTTTATGCGGTGCTGATAGCCGCTTCCCTGGTTGCCATCGGGCTGTCAGTTTACGGGATATAATTCAATTTAAGGAGAACTGCTGTGTATTTGATGAGTAAAATAAAACAGGTTCTGTTGGTATTAAAGCCGGGTGTCGTCACCCTGAAGTATCCCTTTGAGCCGCATCCGGTTGCGAAGGATTTCCGGGGACAGCCTTCCTGGGATCACCATAAATGCGTGGGCTGCGGCGGCTGCGCCGCCCACTGTCCGGCGCGGACGATCCTGATCCGCGACGTGTGCCAGGACCTGCGCGTGATGTACTACGACGGGTCGCGCTGTACCTACTGCGGCCGCTGCGCCGATGTCTGTCCCGAGGACGCCATCACCATGACGGAGCAGTACGAGCTGGCGACCAACGACAAGAACGATATCGGCGTCAACATGGAGCTCTTCATGCTGACCTGTCAGCGCTGCGGCAGATGCTTTAACATGGAAACCACCAATATGATAGACAAGATGGGGCTCAGGGGCTTCAAGTACGATAACCTTGAGACGCGCGCCGTTATATCGAAGCTGACGACGGAGCAATTCGACCCGAAGATGCTGGAAGAATCGGACCGCTTCAAGAGACCCCAGAAGTAAGGAGAATAGATATGCTGGCCAAATTATGTAAAAAAGCTTTCCCCAAGTCTCTTTGGGTTTATCACTGCAACTCGGGCGCCTGCAACGGCTGTGACATTGAGATACTGAACGTCCTCACGCCGTATTATGATATCGAACGGTTCGGGATGAAGCTGGTGGCCTCGCCGCGGCACGCCGATGTCATGCTGATATCCGGCGCCGTGACCCGGCCGACCCTGCCCCTGGTCAAAAAGGCCTACGCGGCCATGCCGGAGCCGAAGCTGGTGTTCGGCATCGGATCATGCGCGTCCGGCGGCGGAAGCTGGTTTGACTGCTACCATGTTACCGGCGGCGCCGACAAGGCGGTCCCGGTAAATTACATCATCCCGGGCTGTCCTCCCAAGCCGGAGGCGATCATTTACGGCGTGGCCCTTGCCCTTGGCCTCGTGGACAAGAAGGCGTCGCCGGTCGAGCTGAAGCAGGTCGAATTCCCGATCGACACGTATCTGAAGAACAAGGCCTTTGAAGAAAGGAACGTTATATACCAGGTGCTGAACCAGTAGGGGAGCGCCTGGTCCCCGCCTGCAGGGGCGCGGCACGCCGCGCCCCTGCAGGCGGGGGAATCGCAATTATTACTTTTTTATTATGGAGTAGTTCAATGGCTAAAAAAATATTAATGGTCGATGATGATATAGACACCTGTTCCAATTTAACAAAAGTCCTCTCATCGAAGGGCTATGAAGTGACGGAGGCCTATTCGGGAGCTGAGGCCCTCAAGAAGGTCCTGGCGGTCAAGCCTGACCTGATCATCCTTGACATCATGATGGAAAAGGACACTGCCGGCTTTGAAGTGGCAAACATGATACGGAGCGACCGCCCGACGTCAAAATACAAAGAAGTCAAGAATGTGCCGATAATCGTTCTTACCGCCATCAACCAGGTCACTAATTCGAGGTTTTCCCTGGACGATAAAAACAGTTTTTTGCCGGGAGTTAATGATTTCTTGACAAAGCCGGTCAACTTTGATTTACTGCTGGAGAAGGTGGCGAAATACATCTAATCCTCCCTCTCTGAGGTTTACAACTGATGAAGGCACGATTCAGGGCGAAAATCAGCACCAAGCTTGTTATCAGCCTTATGTCAGTTGTAGCCATCAGCGGTTTCAGCTCGGTATTCCTCGGTCTTAATGTCATCAACAACAACGTGGTGGGGCAGGCGTATGAGGAGGTGCGAAGCCACCTCAATACCGCCCGCTATTTCTATAACGAACGCATTAAGATCATTTACCTGTTCATCAACCACCTCTCTTCGCTTGAATATCTCCAGAACGCGATACTCTATAATGACCGGCCGCTCCTTATCGAGAAGCTCCTCAAGGTGAAAAAGGAGCTGAATGTCGATATCATGACCATAACCGACGCAAGCGGAAGGGTCATAGCGCGGGCGAACAATCCCCAGAGCTTCGGCGATGATGAAAGCGGGGACGCCTTTGTGAAATATGTCCTCGAGAAAAGAAAACCATGCTCCGGCACCGATATTGTTACCCGCGAACAGCTGCTGCGGGAAAGCAAGGATCTCGCTGACCGGGCGTATATCAGGGTCGTCCCGACCCTGCGGGCCCGTCCCAAGGACAGAATCTACGAAACAAAGGGCATGTGCAAAAAGGCCGCAGCTCCGATTTTCAGCGGTGACAGGCTCATAGGCGTCATATACGGCGCGAAACTGCTCAATAATAATTTTGACATGGTGAACTCGCTGAAAAATCTCCTTTTCAAAGACGAGCGCATCGGGAGCCATGAAATAGGGACGGTTACGTTGTTCATGGATGATCTGCGGATTTCCACGAACGTTAAGGACAGCTCCGGTAAGCGGGCGGTGGGCACCCAGATTTCCGAGGAGGTGTACAGCAAGGTTTTTGAGTTGGGGAAGGTATGGCTCGACAAGGCCTTCGTCGTCGACAGCTGGTACCTTTCCGGTTACAGCCCCATCTATGACATCAACCGAAGGGTCGTCGGCATCCTGTACGTGGGCATCCTTGAGGAAAAGTACAACCAGATCCAGCGGAACGCCACCATGTTCACCCTGCTGGTCATACTCATCACCGGCTGTGTCGCCGCGGTCCTGTCGATATACCTGATCCGTGGGATCATCACCCCGATCAAGCGGCTCGTTTCAGCCTCGCAGCAGCTGGCCGAGGGAAATTACATTCAAAAGATCAGCATCACCAGCTCCGATGAAATGGGATACCTGTGCACGACATTCAACAGGATGGTTGATGCCATATCCGAGCGCGACCGGAAACTGAAGGAGCAGACCGAAATGCAGATGGCCCAATCCGAAAAGCTGGCGTCCCTGGGGCGTCTCGCGTCAGGGATCGCCCATGAGATCAATAATCCTTTAACGGGCGTCCTCTCCTACAGCACCGTTCTCTACGAAGAGATCAAGGACCCGGGATACCGGGCTGACCTCAAGGTTATCATAGATGAAACGATACGGTGCAGGGACATCGTCAAGGGTATCCTTGATTTCGCCCGGGAGACCAGGATCGACAAGAGGCCGGGGAACCTGAACAGGATCATAAACGAATTGCTGACGATACTGGAAAAACATGTCAATTTTCAGAACATCCGCATTAAAAAAGATTTGGCAGAAAATCTTCCGGAAATTAATATAGATGTCAACCAGATCAAATCGGTTTTCAACAATCTCGCGGTAAATGCCGCGGACGCCATGCACAACGGGGGGGACCTTGCCATACGGACGAGATACGACGAGTCGGAACGGAAGATAGTCGTGACGGTCTCGGATACCGGCACCGGCATAAAAAAGGAAAACCTGTCGAAAATATACGATCCTTTTTTTACCACGAAGGAAACGGGAAAGGGCACCGGGCTTGGCCTGTCGGTCACCTACAGCATTGTGCAGCGCCACAACGGCACGATCAGGGTTGACAGCGTTGAAGGGAAGGGAACGACGTTCACGATCGAGTTCCCCGTTGACACGGGCGACAATACCACGGGCAGTAAATCAATGATTACGGTTTGAGGGACGGCATGGATACAAAAACAAGAATACTCATCATCGATGACGAGGATATAGTGCTGAAAAGCTGCCTCAGGATTTTAAAGAATGAAGAGTATGAGATAGACACGGCGTATTCAGGCGAGGAGGGCCTCAAGAAGACAGACGAAAAGGAATATGACATCGTTATAACGGACCTGAAAATGCCGGGCCTGGGAGGGATGGAGGTGCTGGCGGCCCTGCGGAAGAACAAGCCTGAAGTGACCGTTATCATATTTACCGGCTATGCCACCGTTGAAAACGCCCGGGATGCGCTGAAGAACGGGGCCTTTGACTACATTCCGAAGCCGTTCACCAACGAGGAGCTCCGGACCGTGGTGGACAATGCCGTCAAGGCCCGCGAGAAGAATTCCGATGCCGGCATGCTGGACCTCATGGCGATCGTGTCCCATGAAATGAAAAGCCCGGTTTCGGCCGTGCACACGACCGCCGAGACGCTCTACCGCGGCTACCTGGGGAACCTCGATCCGGAACAGCAGAAAACCGTGGAGAAAATACTGCGGAACTGCCAGTACCTGGAGGACATTATCCGGAGCTACATCGACCTTTCGAAGATGGACATAGATAACCTGGAATCCTTTTCCCAGAATATCGACCTCGTGAATGATGTCATACAGCCGGTTATCGAGATCCCCGAATATGCGGATAATCTTAAAAAGATGCCGATCGTTACCGACTACGCGGTAAGGCCCCGGGTCAACGGAGACCCCAATTTGTTGAAGATCGTCGTGACCAACCTCATCAACAATGCCATCAAGTACGGGACGCCCGAGACGCCCGTGCGTGTCAGGGTCGCCGAGGCGGACGGCCAGTACCAAGTGTCGATACGGAACGAGGGCGTGGGTATATCCAAGGAGGACATCGAGCAGCGCCTGTTCAAAAAGTTCAGCCGCCTGAAGCAGAAAGGCACCGAGGGCGTCAAGGGGTCCGGCCTCGGGCTTTATATCTGCAAGAAGATCGTCGAAAAGCACCATGGCCGGATATGGGTGGAATCGAAAGTGGGCGAATACGCCACCTTCTGCTTCACCATCGGCAAATAACGCGGCATGAAGGGCATATCTCAAGGAGGATGTTGATGCAGAGCAAGAAGGTTATACAGATTATCGATGATGATCCTGATTTTCTGTCGTCGCTGAAAGTGACCCTCGAATCGGCAGGATACGCGGTCAGGGCGGCCGGGAACGGCGCCGAGGGGATCAAGCTCTTCATGGAACAGACGCCGGACCTGGTCATCTGTGATATCATGATGGAAAAAATAGACACCGGGATACGCCTTGTCCGGGAGATACGCGATAAAAATAAAAAGGTCCCCATCTATCTCCTGAGCGACATCGGCAGGCTCACGGCCACTAATATTGATATTTTCGAGCTCGGTTGCAACGGCACGTTCCAGAAGCCCTTTGACCCGGAAGAGCTGCTGCGCGTGGTGCGGCAGAACTTCGGAAAATAGGGTTTAGGGTTTAATTCACCTCCCCCCATAACCGTTTATCGATATACCATTCTGAGGGAACGACCTCACCCCGCCTCCGGCGCGCCCTCTCCCACAGGGAGAGGGGGATCGAGGGGGTGAGTTCTGATCATTGAATGCTACAGGTGTCACAGGGGTAAAAGTTAACTGCATAATCACTATTGTGTGTAATAAAATTGTATTGCAATCTCACCGATACTGGGCTCTGCTGTAACAGTTCCCATGGCATAATTTTACTAAAAATAAAGGATGGCTGAAGGACTGGAAGTTTTGTATATTAGTAAATAAAGGGAGGCGTCACCATGGCGGGTCCCGTAGAAGAATGGAAAAAAAAGTACCCGAAGAAGTTCGCCCCGGAAGAAGACATATTCAGTCGCATCCAGCGGGGCGACCGGATCTTCATCAGCACCGGATGCGGCGAGCCGCAGTACCTGGTGCAGGCCCTGACCCGTTACGTCGGCTCCAACCCCCGGGCCTTCGCGGAAGCCCAGGTAATGCACGTGTGGACCCTCGGGGTGGCCCCCTATGCCGACCAGCAATTCGACTATAACTTCAGGCACAATTCCTTTTTCATCGGCGATAACACGCGGAACTCGGTAAACACGGGCCTGGCGGATTATACCCCGATCTTTCTTTCCAATGTTCCCGGCCTCATGCGGAGCGGCCGCATCCATATCGACGTGGCCCTCATCCAGACCTCCCTTCCAGACCTGAACGGCTTCGTGAGCCTGGGCGTGAGCGTCGACATCTCCAAGGCCGCCATCGAGAAAGCCTCGATCATCATAGCACAGATCAATGAAAAGATGCCCCGGGTCCACGGCGACAGCTTTATCAATATAAAGGACATCGATTTTATCATCCACCATGACGAGGACCTCCTCGAATACTCCCCCAAGGTGCCGGGCAATACCGGGCAGGAGATCGGCAAATACGTGTCGCGGATCGTGAGCGACGGGGACACGATACAGCTCGGCTACGGGAGCCTTCCCAACGCGATCCTGTACAACCTCAAGGAGAAGCGCCACCTGGGCGTGCACACCGAGCTCCTCACCGATTCGATGGTGGAGTTCATGAAGGAAGGGATTATCGACAATTCCCGGAAGAGCATCGACCGCGGGAAGACGGTGGCGTCCTTCTGCATGGGCACCAGGCCGACCTACGAATTCATACATGACAATCCCCTCATAGACTTCCGCTCGATAGATTTCACCAACAACCCGACGATTATCGCCGGGATTGACAACATGGTGGCCATAAACAGCGCGCTCCAGGTGGACCTGACGGGGCAGGCGACGGCGGAATCGATCGGGAGCACCTTTTACAGCGGCATCGGCGGCAGCGCCGATTTCATGCGCGGATCCGTGCTTTCGCGGGGTGGCAAGAGCATCCTGGTGGTGCAGTCCACGGCGCGCGACGGCGAGGTCTCGCGCATCGTTCCCTTCCTGGAAACCGGCACCGGCGTCACGCTGAACCGCGGCGACATCCATTACATAGTGACCGAGTTCGGCAGCTGCTACATCCACGGCAAGAACATCAGGGAGAGGGCCATGGACCTCATCGGCATCGCGCATCCCCGGTTCAGGCCCTGGCTCATCGAAGAGGCGAAGCGGCTCAATCTCATCTACCACGACCAGGCTTTTATTCCCGGCGAGAAAGGCGAGTATCCCGAACACCTTGAAACCACCCGGCGCACCAGGTCCGGGGTGAAGCTTTTCCTGCGGCCGGTCAAGATAAGCGACGAGGACCTGGTGAAGGATTTCTTTTATTCGATGTCAGACAAGAGCCTGCAGCGGCGCTTCATGACGGTCCACAAGGACATCCCCCACAAGATGCGGCAGAAGTTCGTGGTGATAGATTACACGAAGGAAATGGTGATACTGGCGTGCATATTCAAGAACGACATGGAGATCATCGTCGGCATCGGCCAGTACGTGAAGTGGCATGACAAGAACTACGCCGACGTGGCCTTCGCGGTGCGCGACGATTACCAGAAAAAGGGGATCGGGACGGAACTTCTCGACTATATCACGCTGCTTGCCAAGAACGAGGGGCTGCAGGGCTTCACGGCGGACGTCCTGGGGGAGAACAAACCGATGCTCCACCTTTTTGACAAGATGCGTTACCATGTCGAAAAAAAGATCGAGGACGGCGTTTACGAATATACCATTACGTTTGAGGCAGGAAATGGAAACACATAGCAGCGGCATCCAGTACCTGTTTGAGCCCCGCAGCATTGCCGTTATCGGCGCGTCTCGCGATACCGACAAGATCGGGTACAAGATAACCAACAACATCGTATCGGGCGGTTACCGGGGGCATGTCTACCCCGTCAATCCCCAGGGAGGAGAGATCCTGGGCCGCCCGGTGTATAAAAGCGTGGAGGACATCCCGGGAGATGTCGACATGGTGTCCATCGTGATTCCCGCGAAGTTCGTGGTGGACTCGGTGGCGGCCTGCGCGCGGAAGGGCGTGAAAATCGCCCAGATCATAACCTCCGGCTTCGCCGAAACCGGCAACGTCGAGGAGGAGCGGAAAATCGTCGCGATCGCCCGCGAGCACGGCATGAGGGTCCTGGGGCCCAACATCTTCGGTCTCTATTCCTCCGCTGCTTCGCTGAATTCGACCTTTTCGGCGACGGCGGTGCAGCCGGGCCGGGTGGCGATACTTACCCAGAGCGGCGCCCTGGGGATCGCCCTCATCGGCAAGACGGCGGTCGACAACATCGGGCTTTCCACGATCGTGTCCATCGGCAACAAGTGCGACATCGACGAAGCCGACCTGCTCGAGTACCTCATGGGCAACGACGATACGAATGTCATACTGATGTACATCGAGGGCGTCAAGAACGGGGACCGGCTTATCCGGGCCCTGATGAGCACCACGGACCGGAAGCCGGTCGTGGTCATCAAGTCGGGGCGGTCCAAGCGGGGCGCCATGGCGGCCGCCTCCCACACCGGGTCGCTTGCGGGGTCGGATGAAATCTTCGACGCCATCATGAAACAGTGCGGCGTTATCCGCGCCGACAGCATAGACGAGGCCTTCGACTGGTGCAAGTTCCTCGCCTTTTCGCCGAAGCCGAAGGGGAACAAGAGCGTCATCATCACCAACGGCGGCGGCGTCGGCGTCATGGCCACGGACGCGTGCGAGCGCTACGGTATCGACCTGTACGACGACCAGGCGGCGCTGGCGAAGTCCTTCGAGAAGGTCGTGCCGTCCTTCGGGTCCACCAAGAACCCGGTCGACCTGACCGGCGGCGCCACGGGGAAGGACTATGATCTGGCCCTTACCGTGCCGACGGCAACGCCGGGCATGGACGCCACCATCGCTCTTTACTGCGAAACGGCGACCTTTGATTCCGCCGACCTGGTCCCGATGATCCGCGCGACCCACGAGAAGCACGTCAGGGCCGGGAAGCCGGTGTGCTACGCCATCGTGGGCGGAACGTCGGTCAACGAGGCCATCAACACGCTCCGCCATGAAAACGTGCCGGTGTACGGCGACGTGTACCAGGCCGTTTCGTGTCTCGGCATGATGTACCGGTTCGAGCGTTCCCGGACCGAGAAGTCGGCGATTACCGATGAAGCGCCTATAGATATCGCGGCCATAAACCGGATTATCGACGGGGCCCTCGCGGATAAAAGGAACTTCCTCCTCGCCAGCGAGGGGTCCGCGGTGATGCGCGCGGCCGGCGTCAGCATCCCGCAGACGAAGGTCGCCCATACGATCGAGGAGGCGGTGCAGTTCGCGGAGGAGATCGGGTATCCCCTGGTGCTCAAGGTCGTGTCCCGGGACATTTTGCACAAGAGCGACGCCGGCGGCGTGGCGCTGGACATTGTCAATAAAGAGGAGGTCATGGACGCCTACGAGGCGATCATCCATAACTGCCGCGCCTATGATCCCGGGGCGGTCATAGACGGCATCGAAGTGTGCGAAATGGTGTCGAAGGGCACCGAGATCATCGTGGGGGCGCGGCGGGACGCCTCCTTCGGCCCCATCGTGATGTGCGGTTTCGGCGGCATCTACGTGGAGGTGATGAAGGACGTCGCCTTCAGGGGATACCCCTTCAACCGCGCGGAGGCGATGAAGATGCTCAAGGAGCTCAGGTCGTTCCCGCTGCTCCTGGGCGTGCGCGGCGAGGCGCGGAAGGACATCGAGGGGCTCATAGACGCGATGATAAAAGTGGGCACCATAATCCGGAAATGCCCGAGGGTGACCGATATAGAGATAAACCCCGTCGTCGTGTACGAGCAGGCGCGGGGACACAAGGCGGTGGACAGCCGCATCTTGATAACAGGCTGAGGAGGAACGACGATGAAAAAGATAGTTATCGCATCAATGCGCGAAGGCGCCGGCAAGACGAGCATCATAGCCGGCATTGCCGCTGCGGCGGGAAAGAAAATCGGATATATTAAGCCGCTGGGAGACCGCCTGGAGTACAAGCGTAAAAAGAACGTGGACCATGACGCCATGGTGCTGCTGAAACTCCTGGGCATTGATTGCGAACCGGACTGCATCTCCCTGGGTTTCGCCCATTCAAAGCTCAAATACAAATACGACGAGAAGGGTATGCGGGAGGCGCTGGTCGCCATGGCCGATACCATCGGCGCGGGTCGCGATGTTCTCTTCATTGAAGGCGGGCGCGATCTTGCCTGGGGCTCGTCGGTTGACCTCGATTCCCTGTCGGTGGCCAGGGGGCTTTCGGCGCGTTTCGTCCTGGTGGTCAGCGGCGACGGCGACCGCGTGTCGGACGATATCTGCTTTATTAGGCGGTACATAGACACGGCGTCGGTGGATTTCGGCGGGGTCATCGTCAACAAGGTGCAGGACGTTGACGATTTCAAGAACAGCTATCTCCCCGCGATCGACGCACTGGGGGTGAAGGTCCTCGGTATCATACCCTACAAGGCGCAACTCACTTTTTTTACCATGAGTTTTCTCGCGGACCGCTTCCTTGCCCGGATCATCGCCGGCGAAGGCGGCCTGAACAACGTGGTGAAGCACATTTTCGTGGGGGCCATGTCAACCGACGAATCGATGCGCAACCCCCTCTTTAACAAGGATCAGAAGCTCCTCATCACGAGCGGAGACCGGAGCGATATGATCATCGCCGCCCTGGAAAGCGACACCGTGGGAGTTATCCTGACGAACAACATCGTACCGCCCCCGGCGATCATCAGCAAGGCCTCCGAGAAGAACATACCCCTGCTCCTCGTGCCCTACGACACCTATGATGTGACGCGGCAGATGGACAACTTCGACGCGCTCCTTACCCATGACAGCGACGAGAAGATGAAGTTCCTGGAGCAGATTGTCAGGGACTATGTGAATATCGGCGCGGTTGTTGGATAAATCGCCTGAACGCGGGGTTACGTGACCCCGCCTCCAGGCTGGTTCAATAATGATACAGGCTAGGATTTACCGGGATTTTTTTATGGCTGCGGGATCGTATCCGAGGCATTCTTTCGCGTGTTCGCACCACTGCGCGCATCCCACGGACAGGCGCGGGTTCTGGACCTCGGCGCCGCATTTCCTGCAGCGCCGCTTCGCGTCATCCTTGAAGAATTCAACTTCGCTCCCGCAGGAGGCGCAGGAGACATTGAATATGTCTCCAGGCCGCCAGTACCGGGTATCCTGGCCGGGGCACATGGTTTTCATCTTGCCGCCTCCGTGCCGTAGGCTTCGGATATGTCGGAAATTCTCGTGGAGTTCAGGTGCTTCCGGAAAATGTCCCACATCGTTTCCATTGAATCGCCCAGGATGCAGCGTTTTTTATTGCAGGTCTTTTTGCGCATCAGGCAGGCCTTGTCTTTCAGGGGGCCTTCAATCGCTTCATACACATCCAGGAGCGTGATGGTCCCGCTTTTTTTAGCGATGGAGAACCCCCCCCGCGGACCACGGGTCGATGTGATGAGTCCGCTCTTGGCAAGCCGCTGGAGCACCTTGGCAAGGTGGTTCTCGGATACGTTGAGACGGACCGAAATATCCCGGGCGCTGGCACGTACGTTCCGGGAGGCAAGAACTGCCATGGCGTGCATTGCCAGGGACGCCGCGTCGGAGATCCGTATGCCGTGTGACATGATTGAGATCCTTGTATAATGTATTTAAGTACCATATTACCTTAATAGAAGCTGGATGTCAAGATTTTTACAAAAAATTGCAGGTCATGGCGGTAATAATACTTGATTTTATTGCGCCGGCATACGCAGTATTATTCATGAAAGTCCTCGGCATATACGGCAGCCCCCGGAAGGGCGGGAATAGCGACCATATACTTGACAGGGCCCTCGCAGGGGCCGCGTCCGCCGGCGCGGACTTGGAGCGGATCTACGTCCGTGACATGGTCTTTTCCGGCTGCATTGAATGCGGCGGGTGCGACAGCACGGGGGAATGCGTGGTGCGGGACGACATGCAGAGGTATTATGATATCCTGCTGGAGGCGCGGATCGTGATCGTGGCGTCGCCGGTGTTCTTCTATGGCCCGAGCGCCCAGGTCAAGGCCTTCATAGACCGGTGCCAGGCCCTCTGGAACAGGCGGAGGATCGCCGCAACCGCGGGGGAGCGGAAGCGCCATGACGGCGGCACCGGCTACCTCATGATGACCGGGGCCGCGTCCGGGCTGAATCTCTTCACCGGGAGCGAGTTCACGATGAAATACTTTTTCGACGCCCTCGGCAAGTCGTACGGGGGCGGGTCTTTCTACAAGGCGGAGCACAGGGGCGATATCGCGAAAGATGCCGCCGGCCTGGAGAGGGCGTTCCAATGCGGCGTTGACGCGGTACTGTCGGAACGGGAAGGAGGCGGGCGATGAACATCACCATAGTCGGTCCCGGGGCGGTGGGTCTTCTCCTCGCCGGATATCTGCACAGGGGCGGCGCGGCGGTAACGCTGGCTGATGAACTGCCGGAACGGGCGGACCTTTTCGGCCGAGAGGGAATACGCTGGGAGGGCATTGATGAGGATTTCAGGTTTACCGTGCCCGTGACGCTGGGCCTGAAGGGCGTGGCAGGCGCCGACCTGGTCATCCTCTGCGTGAAGGCGTATCATACCGAGGCCGCGTCGCGCCAGGTCTACGATGCGGGGTACCGGGGGCCCGTCATGACCCTGCAGAACGGCGTTGGCAATGCAGAGACAATCATGACCGGCTGCCCCGGCTCCCCGGTCATCGCGGGGATCACGTCTGAAGGGGCGAACCTGGCGGCGGACAACCACGTGCGCCATGCCGGCAAAGGGAAAACGATCTTCGGCCCCGTTGTGCCGGGGATGCCCGACAGCGGATTCATGAAGGAGCTGGTCTCACTCATGAAAAAGGCGGGCCTTGACGCCGAGCTTTCGGCCGATCCGCAGGCCCTGGTCTGGGGAAAGGTGCTGGTGAACGCCGGCATCAACGCCCTCACGGCAATCCTCCAGGTGAGGAACGGGCAGCTCCTGGAAATCGAGACTGCCCGGACCCTCATGAAAGACCTGGTTCTGGAAGCCTGCGAGGTGATTGCCCGCAAGGGTGTTGCGCTTTCAGATACTGATCCCGTGTCCAGGGTCGAGGAAGTATGCCGGCGAACCGAAGACAATTACTCTTCCATGTGCATCGACATCAAGCACGGCCGCAGGACCGAGATCGATTTTATCAACGGCGCCATCGTGCGGGAGGGGAGGGCCTTTGGGCTGGCCTGTCCCTATAATGACGCGGTGACGAAGATGGTGAAGGGGCTGGAAGTAAAAATGATAATGGAATAATAACCGCACGGCAGACGGAAAAAATCATGAAAATTTTGTGCGTTTTCCCGCATTAACCACACTTAATTAGTAAATGTGATCATTGATGATATTTTGATCGTACTGAAAAAGTTGCAATATGGCTTTGATTCTCAAAGCTGCCGCAACACGAGTATCCGATAAAATAATGTAAGTTACAAATGGCTATTTTTTTCAGTTTTATGCACAAAGACGGTGATTTTGCCATACATGCTGAAAGAGTTATTTGAATTATAGAAATTGAGTGAATATCTTTGCATATAATCAGGAATCATTTTTTTGAGAAAAAAACATACCAACGGGTTGTTTGTTTACATGATTCGTGATTATACATATTAATCTTTTTGAGGGCACACATGAAAAAATTGGTAGCTTTATCTATTGTTTTTATCGCTGCGGCTCTGATGGCCGTTGGCTGCGAGGATCAGAAGGATAATAAGAAAGAGATGACGGCGTTGATGGCTGTGGCGTATTCGTTGCCGTACGCCGAGGTTACGGGCAGCTCACAGGACATTTCTGATGCGGGCAGCGCGGCCATGGCTGCTGCTTCGGCAATGTCTCAAGTACGAATAGCCGCAAATCCCAATGGGACTACCATGATGCAGAGCGTTATGGTTGACCCTAACACCCCCTATGTAAAAGGTCAGCTGCGGCAATCCATCCTTAACGCGGTTAATGCAAAGGCAGTGGAAAAAATGAATGATGTCTATGGGGGATGTACTGGCTCTCAATCAGCAAGTGCTCATTTATCTTCTGAAATAACTGATGGCCCTGGCGGTACTTATTCAATACAACCTGATGTGGATGTCACCGGTACCTTTACTTGCCATAGTTCCGATGCTATGTCCGGCTCCTTTGATCTGTCAATAAGGGCTACCGGCACTATTAAGGCAATTTTCACCAATATGACCGTTCAGGTGCTTGATGTTGAGAATTTTATTGCAAATGGAACCTTCGTTTTTAAGGATGTCGTTGTTGATGGCACTGTCGATATTACCCTGAATAATTTTTCCACGAATATTTCCTTTGATTATTCAGTTCTTCCTCCCAGCCTGAAACTGGTGGTAAGGAATTCCAGCGGAGTTAATATAACAAGTGATCTGACAATCGGTGGAACTCTTGTTGAAAATATTGACCTGGCTGTGTCTGAAGAATTTAACTTCAGATTGTCTCTCTTGAATATTTCCGGATCAATATCCATGGATGTTGCCGGTACCGTTGGCAGGAATGATGTTTCCGTGAGCTATAGGTTTAGTGGTCAGGATATGTTTAATTTTGAAAACTATGTTACTCGGCAGGTCGGTTATCAGATGTAATTAAAGACAGGGTCTGCAGTTGATGACCCGGTACGTTAGTTAGAATTTGATTATTAAGGGGGCTGCTCCGCAAGGGCAGCTCCCTTTGTTTGGGTCACAGGGTTATGAAATTTTCAAGGTTGGGCGGATATCCCCAGATGAGTTTCCAGCATATTATGTTACCAATAACAGTCTTTGCCAGAACATAATTTTTATACTGATAGTTATCGGTATCATTTTTTCTTATTAACAGTTTAATATATCTTTTTACCGCATAGGCAAGGATCAAGGAAACAGACATCTTTAAAAGCCTCCTTAGATCCAAAAAATACTCATATTCGTCCATCTGCATGCTTAAATGAAATCTGCACCAATTTTCGGCTTTGTCCTTCTTCTGGTACCGCACCATTTTCCCGGCGCAGGCAGGATCAGGCATTTGGGCCATGACTTTTTTCAGCAACAGGGAAATCATGTCCGATCGTGAAATCCCGCTGCAACGCGCGGCGTAGTTGATTTTTTCAAGGATATCGGAATGAATATACAGCGTGGTTTCCATGGGTCCTCTCCTGTGGAATTCCTGTTATAAGTCGAACGAATGGAAACGGGAAATGATAAATTATTTTCAGGACGATCAGGGTTTTTTATATCCCTTCTTTATCGCCGCGCTGTCCAGATGCGCCGTAAGAATGTTTTCAACGGTAAGGTTGAAATCATCGATCTCCTCGAATTTCTGGAGGCTGACTGTCTTCATGTAGCCGCCGCATGAGCCGCACACGTCCAGGCGATAGCGGGTATCGCCTTCTGATGAAAAATATTCCAGTTGAGACGCGTCCTCAATGCCGCATACTGCACAGGCGATGCGCTTGAAAGGCCATCGGTGGCCGCACAATGAGCAGTTAAGGTAGCGTTTTCCTCCTTTTTCCATGACGATTGCTGCCATGTCGGGTCTGTTCCCGCAGAAAGGGCAGAGATTGCTTTCATCATTATCTTCAATTAGGGTTGTATTTTTCTCCCTGAGGCTGATAAATAAGGGTTTGAGCCAGTTTATGATTATGAATAGTGCTTCATCGGTGCCGGTTTTATGGGCGCGTGCGATCCGTTCAAGCCGCTCCATATCCATGTCTAGAATCGCGTACATTGCATCCTGCATCCTGGCGGTATCAGTCTCTAGGGCATGGTGGATATCCTTGAGATTATGACCTGGATTGAATGCGGTTACCATATCGATGAGCGGTGCCAAACCGGGGATGAGCATCACGGCAACGGATTCGTCTGACAGGGCACTTCTGGCATGATCGTTATTATTGATCGGAAGGTCTTCTGCCCTGAAAAGGGGCAACTGTGGATTGTTAAGGTGCATGTCGCTGTATTTGTCAATATAATCGAACAGGTTGCGGTAGAATTCCACTAGTTCATCGGACAGTATGCCGGCAGAACTTATTTTTTCAGCGTTATCGTTGAAGTACTTGAGATGGTCATGCATGGCGGTGTCTCCGGTTCTGCTGGGCTGTAAATCATGTATATCCTTTTTAAAATTGATGTTCCTGAAAATCATTTTTGGATCGGCATAGGTGGTGATTTCCTTTTCGGCGACTTCTCGTATTGTGAATTCTTTAATGAGGCTTACGACCTGTCGAATGCCTTCGCTGATTCGTTTTTCGACTCTATCAATACATTTCTTTGAGTACACCGCATGGAGCGGCTCGTAAAACCCGTCTATCAACGGGACGATTGCGTCATTGTTCCCGATCTCGAGCGCGGACATGTAGCGTATGAGTCCGGTATTGAGACCGGGCATGTCGCAGGCAAAAACAAAAATTTTTTCTGTTTCCGCTATCTCCAGGGCGGTATAAAGGCCCCCCAGGGGGCCGATGCCGCTTATGATATCATCATGGGCGGGAAGGCCAAGATAGGCGAATTTCCCCGAGTTGTCGCCGATGATGGCGATACGGTCAATTGCCGGCTGTATGGCATCCACCACGTATTCGATGAGGGGCCTTCCGCGGAACATGAATAGGGACTTGTCATCGCCGAATCTTCGGCTTTGACCGCCTGCTATGATAAAGGCTGATATATCATTCTGATGCATAAGCTCGCTGTCTGACTTGCGAATGGCGATAAAAAAGCCCCGCTGAAGGATAATCCCTTCCGCGGGGCTCCTGTGTCAAATGAAATTCTGTTCTATCCGACCATCTTGCGGGCCATCTTGTACGCCGCGCGCTTCAGCGAGGGAAGTCCCATGGTGAAGAGCGACAGGGCCTGGTATGTGTCCCTGATCGCTTCCGCCTTGCTGATCTCGACGGCTTTCGGATTGAGCGGCAGCCCGTATTTTTCGGGGCTGTCCTTCAGGATCGTAATGACCCTGAGACCGCCGAATTGCTCATCGCCGTAAA